>JADMIO010976158.1_pt1 | contig 31848 bp, 25 predicted proteins | sample 8958161 | NCBI WGS metagenome assembly JADMIO01 (sample SAMN16585339, study PRJNA669376) | soil metagenome | isolation source: Crop rotation soil | place: USA: Cullars Rotation, Alabama | collected 2011
CGCGACAACTTGTCCACGTGGAATTCTAAGCTTAGGATCCCAATGTGCTGGAAAGAAACCAGCATCTTTCATAGCCTGTCTGGTTGGTCCCATAGTATTTTCCACCAGATCTTCGGTCAGTTCTTCAAATTTCTGTCTTGAAAGTGATAAATCAAGGTGCTTTGGACCTGAAGCATCAGCTGTAATAAAAGGCAGGTTGATATTTGTCTGTACTACACTTGATAATTCAATTTTTGCTTTTTCAGCTGCTTCTTTAAGTCTCTGTAAAGCCATTTTATCCTGACTAAGATCAATACCCTGTTCTTTTTTGAATTCGGTTACCATATAATCAATGATTCTCTGGTCAAAGTCATCACCACCCAAATGGTTATTTCCACTGGTTGCTTTTACTTCAAATACACCATCACCAAGTTCAAGTATTGAAACGTCGAAGGTACCTCCTCCAAGGTCAAAAACCAGGATTGTATGGTCCATACCTTTATCAAGGCCGTAGGCCAGTGCGCTTGCAGTAGGCTCGTTGATAATACGTAATACTTCCAGACCGGCAATCTGACCGGCATCTTTGGTTGCCTGTCTCTGGGCATCGTTAAAATATGCAGGAACAGTAATTACAGCTTTTGTAACTTTTTCACCAAGATAGGCTTCGGCATCCTGCTTTAATTTTGAGAGTATCATTGATGATATTTCCTGTGAGGTATATTTTTTACCGGCAATATCAACATTAACAGTATCATCCTTACCTTTTACTGCTTTGTAAGGTACTCTGCTTCTTTCCTGTTCAGTTTCTTCCCATCTTCTTCCAATAAATCTTTTAATTGAAAAAATGGTATTTTCAGGGTTTGTGATTGCCTGTCTTTTTGCTACCTGTCCGACAAGCCTTTCTCCTGATTTGGTAAAACCGACAACAGAAGGCACCAAACGACTACCTTCAGCACTGGTAATTACCGTTGCCTTACCACCTTCCAATACTGATACTACTGAGTTGGTAGTACCTAAATCTATACCAATTATTTTACTCATTTTATTTCCATCCTTCCTTTCTAATTTAATTTAATCATTACCTAATCTGAGGTTGTCGATACCACTACCATTGAAGGTCTAATTACTCTTCCATTCAGGGTATAACCCTTCTGAAGTTCATTAATTACTGTCTGATCGGGCTTATCGTCATTTACTAATTGTTGTACTGCTTCATGAAAATTCGGATCAAATATATTATCCAGAGCTTCAATAGGCGAAACACCATTTTTGGCAATTGCATCAATTAATTGCTTCTGAACCAGTTCTATTCCTGAAAGCAGGCTCTGTGCATCAGTTGAATCTTTTGCATGAGAAATTGCTCTCTCTAAATTATCCAGAACCGGTAATATATCTAAAATTATTTTTTCACCGGCAAATTTTAAGAAATCTTCTTTATCCTGTGTCTGTCTTCTTCTGAAATTATCAAAATCAGCAGCCATTCTTTTTAATTGATTATCTTTGGATTCAAATTCATTTTTTAAAGCATTATATTTTCTTTCTAAATCATAATCAGCTTTTTTTGCTTCTTCCTTAGGCTTAATATCTTCCTTAGGTTTAGCTTCTTCTTTCTTTGAATCTTCAATTACCTGTGCAGCAGCCATTGCGTCTTTTAATAAATCACCGGATTCACCAAATGGTTCTTCAATTTCATTTTCAGATGATTCATCAACAGCAAGGTTTTCCTGAACATTTTCCTGTTCATCCTCAATTTTTACCTGAAATTTTTCAGTTTCATGACTTTTCTTAGTACCCACTATATCTTCAACTCCTCCTAATATATATATTTTTTCATCCTGAAAAGATTAATCAAAATCCTCTTTTATACCATACAGCTTAGTCAATAAATAGCTAAGATTCTTCGCCATTTCTTCAAGGGTTGCAATCGATTTACCATATTGCATCCTCGTCGGTCCTAACAATCCAATTGAACCCGAAATGGCATTACCTATTTTATATGAACCGACAATTAAACTACAGTTTTGCAATTGAGAAATATTTATTTCTTTACCGATTAAAATTAAAGGTTTTTCCTTTTCATTATTAACATTACTGATATTCACAAATACATCGTTTAATTCCTGACCCTTTTCATCCTGTTCAAAAAAGTTAATTATGGAAAGTGCTTTTTCATTTTCGGTAAATTCCGGTTCCTTCAATAGTTTTGAAGTTCCGGTTACACAAATTTTACTTTTTTCATAATTTAATGAATCCTTAATGGAATTATAAATACTTTTTAGTACATTGTCATGTTCTATATTACCTGTAACTAATTCCATTAATTTCTTCTGAATAAGATTCACCGGTGTTCCCAGTAATTCTTCATTAAAATAATTGGTGAAATTTCTAAAAAATCCTTCATCAATTGGCTTACTCATCTGAATAAGATAATCTTTTACTTTACCTGTGCTGGAAACTATAACTATTACAAATGAATTTTCATTAATTGGTAATAATTGAAAATGTTTAACAAAATCAGTAGTATTTTCAGGAAACTGAATAATTGCCACTGAATTTGATAATGCTGATAATACCCTGGCACTCTGTTCCATAATGAATTCAAGTTTTGAAGTATTATTCTGAATACTTTTGATAGTATCTTTTTCATTATCGGTAAGCAGGGGTTTTTCCATCAGATAATCGACAAAGGTCCTATACCCTAATTCAGAAGGTATCCTTCCTGATGAAGAGTGAAGCTGTGTTAACAAGCCGCGCTCTTCTAATTCGGACATTTCATTTCTAATGGTTGCCGGACTTAAACTAAGGTCAAACTTTTTAGAAATGGTTCTTGAGCCGACAGGTTCAGCAGTGGCTATATAGTCTAATACTATTGCCAGTAAAATATTCTGTTGTCTCTGAGTAATGTTTAACTCCATAATTTAATTCATACCTAAATTAAAATACTCATATTATATATTTTAACTTATTTGTTAGCACTCAACAAGAGTGAGTGCTAAACCATCAAAATGAATTTTAGTGCTTAATCTTCTGATTGTCAAGTAAACCGGATATCGATTATGTTAATTAGATTACAAGAATAAATAATTTTTAATATTTGATCAAAATCAATAAATTGGTAAAAAAAATAAATTTTTTTAGTAATTTTTCAGAAAAGGGTTTACCATTAAGCTAAGTATATTACAATAAATTTAATAGGAACTTTTTAGTTAAGTCATTGATTATAAAGTATCTGAGGCTTAATTAGTATATATTGTCAGTTAAGAAGTCAGATTCTTCCTTCGTCAGAATGACAAGTGGCAATTACCGTGTCACTCTAAGGAATCGAAGAGTCTTTAATATTATTGCTTTGGAAATAAAGTGAAAAATATAAAATGAAGAAAATTTTGTTGTTAGCCGGTTATTTTATTTGTATATTTGCCATTCTAACTTTTGCTGCCAATGCCCAGAATCTTTATGATTACAGAATTGACCGTTTACAGAACAGTAATTATGAATTACAGACTAAAGCTAATTACCTTGAAAAAAGACTTGAATCATTAGAAAAAAGTAATAAAGAATTAATTAAACAAAATATTGAAATCAGAAAAGATTTACAGCGTGAAATAGAAAAACAGCAGTTACTGGTTAATGCAGCCAATGAATTTTCCAAACAGAATATAAATAAATCAATTGATACAATTAATGGTTTCAGTATTGAGCTGCGTAATTCCCAGATGATTAATTTTATAGCCCTGACTTTCTTTTTGCTGATTCTTGCGGCTTTAATCATTTATACCTTGATCAATGTCAAAAGAATGACCCGTCTTGCCCTGGAAAATGAGAATAAAAATTTTCTCAGAGAAAAAGTTAATAAAGTAAATAAAGATTTTGAAAAAACTTTAAATACTATAGTTCATTCAGCTTTAACGGATGCTGAAAAGAAAATAAAGGAAGCTTCAATTAATGGTTTTAGTGATAAATCCAATTTTCAGAATTATATCAGTGAAGGCCAGAAACTGATGAAAGTTGGCAAATTTGAAGAAAGTATCGATGCTTTTAACCAGGCAATTGAACATAAACCGAACAATCCAACAGGCTATTATCATAACGGTTTGGTTTTATTACAGATTGGTGAATTTGATCAGGCAATCAGTAATTTTGAAATGGCAACCAAACTTGATCCGGTGATGTATGATGCAATAAATCAAAAGGGAATGGCCCTTTTAAAAAAGGGAGATTTTGAAAATGCTGTTAAGGCATTTGACCAGGTGATAAGGCTCAATAAAGATTTTGTCTGGGCCTATAATAATAAAGGTATTGTCCTGTACCAGCAGAAAAAATACGAAGAATCTATTGATTTTTTTAATCAGGCTATTGAAATTAAAAATGATTTTGCCAATGCTTATCATAACCGTGCCAGCTCTTTCCTGGCATTAAATTTAAATGATAAGGCGATTAAGGATTTCACCAGGTCTATTGAACTGGAAGGCGGACTTGTAGGTACTTTGAAATAAAATTTTATTTTATTAATTAATGGCGTAAACCTTGCTGCCTGAACCAATATACACTGTTCCGCCAATTATCAGCGGTGAAAAATTTACAGGTGCTTCAGTTAAAAATGACCATTTTGGCAAACCTGTAGCTTCTGCCAGGCAATAAAGGTTGGCATCGCCTGAACCGATATAGACATATGAATCTACAACGGTTGGAGAAGAAATAACTTCACCTTTGGTTAAATATTGCCATTTCTTTTGACCACCTACACGGTCAATAGAATAAACAACATGATCCTTTGAGCCGAAGTAGACGCTGTCACCTACTACTGCCGGACTTGAAATTACTGGCCCGCCTGTTTTGTAATCCCATAATTTTTTACCTTCAATATCCAGGCAATACATTTTTCCATCTTCCGAACCAAAATAAATTCTATTGTCTACTATTGCAGCACTACTTTTGATCGCCCCTGCGGTTTTAAATTTCCAGATCAAATCCCCCGTAATTCCGTTTACAGCATAAAAGTTACCGTCATCGGAACCTGAATAGACAATATTATTAAAAACGACAGGAGAGGATTGTACCTTACCTTCAGTTTTAAATTTCCAGTTTAGGTTACCCCGGTTATTAATTGAATAAATATGTTTATCATCAGAGCCAACATAAATTACATCATTTGAATAAAAAGGCGAGCTATGGATTGCTCCTTCGGTATGATATTTCCAGTAGAGATCTTTAGTATCTGAATTAAGTGAATAAATATAGCCGTCATCAGATCCGAAAAACACATTACGGTTAACTATGGCTGAAGAGTTATTGATATCGTTATTTACCGTAAATTCCCAACGTATAATATCACTGTCAGTCCTTAATGAGTAAAAGGTGGTGCCGGAACCAATAAACAGAAAATCATTTTCAAAAGATAATGAAGAATTAATTGTCCCGTTCAGGTTATATACCTTTCTTAAACGGTTTTCAGGAATTAATCCGGAAGGGACATTATAGGCCATACGAAACTGTGAATTACCTTTACGGTTCCTTAAAACCTCATCTGTATGTTGTATAAGCGGTGTATATAAATATAAATCTTCTGCCCTCCCAATGGCATAGACAACGCCTTCATCAGTGCCGTAATGGACGATACCGTTAAATAAAAATGGTCCGGTTGTTTTATGGCCGGTTCCTTCAAACTGCCATTTTATCTGCTGATTAGTTTCATCAATATTATAAACTTTGCCAAAGGTATCTGTAGCATAGATAAAGCCATCAATATTAATTAATGGTGTTTCTACTTCTGAAGGCAGCTCCAGCTCATTAATCTTCATTCCTGTTTTTAAATAAATGAATAATAACTTTCTGCCTGAAGCAACATAAATTCTTTCTTTTTTAGGATTAATAGTAGGTGCAGACTTTGTAACAAATGGTAAGGTATAGCTCCAGATAAATTTACCGTCAGAAGCATCAAGAGCATATAAATTTTTATCTTCAGATATAGTATAAATAAAACCTTTGGAAGCAATAGGCATTGTCTGGATTTTACCATTGGTTTTAAATGTCCATTTGATAATTCCGTCAGTTTTATTAACTGCATATAAATTGCCGTCATTGGAACCAAAGTAAATCAGGTCCTTGTATAACAATGGTGAGGCTTTAATCTCACCATTAACTGATAATTTCCATTTAAGTTTGCCTGTTTCAGGATCAAGACAATAAAAGGTTTTGTCATCACTGCCAAAATATACACCGTTTTCATCCGTTACCGGATCAGAATTAATTGCACCTTTGACCTGGTATTGCCATAACATTTTACCGCTAAGCAAATCAACCTTATAAAAATTACCGTTTTTTAAACCAAAGTAGGCGCTGTCCTTATCGATGGCAGGAGCCGCAGTAACAGGCGAAGGATAATTATTTACCCATTTATTATTGCCTTTACGGTAATCAAAATTATAAAGTTTACCCCCATAAGTACCATAAAGCATCATCATATTGTTTTCAACATTGTTGGTTTTATTTCCGTTTTTATCGGTTATTGGTGTCCAGATCTGGCTCAAAACAGGAATGGTGGTTATTTTACTGTCTAAAACCTGTGACCAGAGTATTTTATTATCGGGCGGGGGCCCTGCATATTGATAACTTCCTCTGTATTGGTTCGATGTTTCAGGTTTACAAGAAACTAACAATAATGAAAGTGCTATAAATAAAATTTTCTTAACTGGTTTCTGCATATCTACTAAATTTAATCACATAAAAACTATAAATCAGTCTGAATTATAAATTAATAATGCTTGTATTAGGAATAGCTATTTTAAAGCAGAAAAATTATTTGAAACATAAAGCTATTACTCAACCACATTAAAGATTTAAGATTCTTCGTGCCTCAGAATGACACTATACCTGTTACACTGACGAAGTAAGAGTCTGATTTATTTCTTGTTTAATTACTGATAATAATTGTGTATTATTATTTTTTTAATTTTGCTGCTTTTTGATAATATAATTCGGAAACCTTTGCTTCTCCGATTTTTTCAAGACAATAGCCCAGATAATAATAACTCTCATAAGTTAAATAATTCATTTTTAAACTTTCAGATAATGGTAAAATTGCTTCTTTATATTTACCCTGTTTAAGTATGGCCAGGCCTAAATTAAAAAAATAATCAGCCTGAGGATTTTTTAAACGGCATAAAATACTAAATATTTTTTCAGCAAATAAAAAATTATCATTATTCAGACTTTCAAGACCTATTTTATTCCCTTCTGTTTTAACTAGTGCGGTTAATTTTTCTGTAAAAATGTTTTCTAAATTTGTATCTTCAATAAATATTTCGCCAGAACCAGTTTCTATTTTTTCAATCCCTGTAACAAGGTTAAACCAGTTAATTAAATATTTTTTAATAGTAATAATCAGTACTATTATCTGCCAGTCTTTTAATCCTGAATCTAAAAGTAGGTTTTTATCCAGATTAATTGCAAATTCGATAACGTTCCAAAATAAATACTGGCTACCGGTTTTGCAAATTTCAGCAGGTATTTTTACATTTTCAAATGAAGGTAATAGTAATAAATGGCTAAAGTAATCATTTTCAGCTTTTTGAAATTTTTTTTGACCTGGCTCATAACCAAAATATAATATCATCTCTGCTAATTCAGATTCAATTTCTTTTATTGCTTTAATATCCTCAGCTTTAGTAAAATCCTTCCAGTAACCGCTTTTACCATTCCGGTTAACTATTGCCTTATCTAAATCCCGGGGATTATTCTTTATATAATCTTCTTCAGACTTTCTTGCAAGGTTAAAATCAGAAGCAATCACTGCCCTGTTAATTAATGTTTCAGTTTCTTCAAATTCTATAAATTTTAAAATATTACCCAAAGTTTGATGTGCATTGATTTTATAATCTTCGAACCTAAAAACCTTTAGGTTTTTATGAGACAGCCAGCATTGATTAAACAGGTACCAGTTTTCAATAACTGATAATAATGTATTCGGCTCTAAAAATCTGATAAATTCTGAAAATTTAATTTTGGCTCCGGTTCTTTGATAAAGTGAAAATAATGCATCACGGGGATCCCTGATAAAAAAAATAATTTTATGTCCATCGTGTTTAGCAGTTGGCCAGTCATGGGTCCACTCTGCTTCAATTTCACTATTAAAAATAAATTTTTCAGATTTACTAAGTACAGGCAGCCATTTTTTTGTATCATTTAATTGAGGGTTTAAATAATAATAGCCCTGATCTTTTATCCACATTTTATCCTCACCGGATAAATCAGACATATATGTCCTGATTCCAAGTTCAAGAAAACAGTTATTTACCCAGCTTAAGCCGGATGGTGCGCGTGGTGAGACAATAAAGATTTTTTTCATAAACTATTTCCGGGCCTGATATTCAGCAACCCATTGTTTATACTCAATAATTGAATTTTCAATATTAAAAAAATCTTTAACTTCGATACATTGAGGCTTTTCAGAAAGGGCAGGGTTATAATTTAAAATATCTTCAATTTCAGTTTTGATTCTTTCAAATTCAGTATCAAACTCTTCCTTTGTATAATAACGGTTTCCATATTTTTGTATAAGAGCATTTTTATTTAATCTAATTGTAGAATAATGGTGCATGATTAATTCATCTGGCATAAAATGGTAAGGTTTATTATAATTAACCACTTTTCTACTGGGATCTACAATACAAAAATAATCACCGTATAATCTGTGCTGACAATTTATACTATTAATAAAAGGGACAAAAAAATTTTCCTGCTCCTTTAACTGATATCTTGGATTTGAATAATAATTTTGAATATTGCAGGCAGTACTGTCATAGTCATTTTTAATTATAAATTCCATGGCATTGGTAAATTGCTGAGAATCATAATATTCATCGATGTCTTTAGACATATAATGAGTACAGTTATTTTCCAGTGATACTTTTCTTCCCAATGCCCTTTTACGAATTTCATGAAGTAAACCGGGGCCTTTAGGCTGATACTCCTGTATATAGTCAATCAGGCCTTTACTTTTTAAATAATTTAAATATTCTTCTATATGTGGATCACCGGTATTACCGTTATATGATACTCTTTGATAAATAACGTTTATATGATGGGCATGAGGCCGGACATTTTCCAGTGAGGACTTAATTAATTCCAAACCGTCAAAAACATTAAAGGAAATTCCCAGCTGCACTTATTTTCTTACCTAAATTAAATATCATCCGGGTCTTTATCGTTAACTTTTACTTTTTTAAACTCACGTTCAAAATCATCATAGGTATTGCGGGTTTTATCAGGTCCAAAGCTAATTAACCTGAAACTTCCGACCTGATCCCTAAAGGCAACCATACTTCCCCAGGGATCCTGTCCGGGGTTACGACTCAGGTTACTTTTGACGGCATGTTTTAAAAAATCAGTCATATCTTCAGGTAATTTACCGTTATTTTTACTAAAATCATTAATTGCTTTGGCCATCTGGACAAATTGTGATTCACATTGTTGTATTTTGATAAAATTCACTCCATAACTAACGCCTTTTAAGACTAAATTTGAGACAGTTGTAAAATATTGGGGTATAAAGAAAAGTAAAAGTAAAGCTATGGTAATTTTTATTGCCAGATTGCCAAACTGATTAAAGTACATTTTCCAGAAATTTTTATCAATAGCTGATGTATCAATCTGAATTAAGGGCCTGGTTTCATTATTTGAAGGTTCTGTATTTTCAACTACTACTTCTTCTTCAGGGAAAATTTGCTGTCCTTCTTCAAAAACATCGATTTTTACTTTATCAGGAATATACAGCTCCAGTAATTTTTTTACCTGAATAATATCTTTTTTATATAAAAAATTGAACTTATGTTTATCATAGGCATAGTTAAGATCAATAAAACTGGTTTTATTATTAATATTAAAGGAAGCTTTGCTGGTCATGGCATAGACAAAATGTTCAAAAGCAAATTCATTATCAGAATTTATAAAATAAAAGGAAATTCTTAAATTAGTAATAATAATAATGCCTTCCTGTGAAAATCTTGAACAATAAAAGCCTTCTGGCTTTACTTCTTCTAAAAATTTAAGACCATCTAATTCATTTATAGCTTTTTCAACAGTTAAGTTATTATTCTTAAACATTTCTTATTGTATTTCCATTGAGATTTTTATTAATTTTAACATTTTTAAAAGCTAATTAGATAGATTTTATAATATTTATTTGAGTAATGGAACAATCATGATAATATTAAATTTTAAATAACAGAATTATTAAAGAATACTTAATATAACAGATGACAGTACCGGTTTCTTTAAGAAAATCCCTGGATGCGGTTTTGGACCGTGGCCAGTCAAAGAGATATTTGCGTAATATTTCTGTAAGTGCCATGCCTGCCAGGTATTATTATAATACTGCTTTGCGTGACTTAAATACCAAAGACAGTGAAGGTGCAATCCACCATTTAATTCTGGCACTTAATTCAGAAAGTGATCATGAACCTGCCCTGCATCTTGTTAAAACAATGTTATTCGGTTTAAGTAAAAAGTTCCACGAAGCAGGCGGAGAGATGCATAAACAGAAATATGTTTCAATCGGTAACTGGATCGTCTCAATTGAACAAAGTATTATTGATACAGACAAACGGATTATTTCTTATAATAATGATAAGGCAAAACAAAAAAATAAAGGTATCTGGGGAATGCTGCAGTTAATCTTTTTTAAAAACACTATCAAAGATTATGATTTACTGATCCAAAAAGAAAATCTTAAAAAAGAAGAATTAAAAAAAGATCTTATTTATGCCTCAAAGTTATCACAGATAGAAGAGTATGCCAAAATTTTAAGTTTAATTCTTGAAATATGCTTATATCCTGCAAGATATGCCTGGATTGTGGCTTAAGGAAAGGTGAATATGAATAATAAATTCAAAATTGCTTTGATTGCACTTACAGTAGTAATATCACAGTCAGGATTTGCTGCCGCCGAATCAATCAAAACCCTTGAAGAAAAAGTTATGGCTGCCAATCCTGCAAAGTTTACAGAAAATAACTGGTATGACTATAAACGCGGCTTTTTTATTGCAAGCCAGGAAAATAAAAATATTCTGCTCAGTTTTTGTGTAAAAGATAATCCATATTGCCTGAAATTACAGGATAATACTTATACTAATCCTGAAATTAAAAAATTTCTGTCTGAAAATTTTGTGACAATCAGAGTTGATGGTGCTGCCAATAATCTGATTAATTTTAATGATAAAAACATTAGTGAAAAAGATTTAATTAAACAATATGCTGTTGAGGGTTTTCCTACCATAGCTTTTCTTAATCCTCAGGGTAAAGTAATCGGTGGTTCAATCAAGGGATTTATTGCCGCTGATAAATTTCTGCCGGTTTTAAAATATATTGCTTCAGATTCTTATAAAAATATCAAATTTAAAGATTTTTTAAAAATGCAAGAAAAGAATACGGTAAAGGAAACCCCTGATCCTAAAAAATAAGTAGGTGCTTAATGTCTGATTCGCCAATTCAATTTAATTTAAATCCTGAAGAAAATAAGAGCCTGACTTTTGAAAAAGAATCTAAACAGTTTTTTAATCAGAGCAAGGAAGATGTTGTTTTTCAGAAGGGTAAAGCTGTAAAAAGCAAGGTCATGTCTTCAGCCATCTTTAACAATACGATTAAACAATACGGTGCCGATGGTGCCAAGACTATTATTCTTCAGGAACTGATCAATATGTCTGAAGATGAAATAATTGATGAATTAAAAATCCTGGCTGTAACTGCCGAAGAAAATAATGATATAAAACGATCATTAAGAGCCGCCAAATTCCTTGCAATACAGTGGATGGAAGATCCGAAGCGCAGCCAGGAAATCAGGACCAAATGCGAATTTATTATACAGTCGATTCCAACTTTTAAAATCAGCGGAAACCAGATAAGTAAACCTGAAAAAGAAGAAGTAAAAGAAAAAACAGAACCGGCCAGGGTTGTTCAGGAAGTAGTAAATAATGACTTTGAACTTGCTGATGTTAAAAATAAACCTAAACCCCCTGATAACCCTGTTGAACCTCCATTATCAAATTCGGCTGCAATTAATAAAATTGTCCGTGGTGATAAATTACTGATTATTACGGATGTACAGGGTGATTATAACCGTCTCAGGGAGGCCCTTTTAAAATATGCCGTAGTTCATTATAAAGATGGGATACTTAAGTGGAACGCAGCCAGTAAGACCAAACTTGTACTTGTCGGTGATTTATTTAATAAGTCACCATATTCAACCTGGGGCGGCCAGGTTGCCTATCAGAGCTTTCTGGTTGTAGAACTAGTCAGAAGGTTAATTGGAGAGGCTGGTAATAATATTTTCCTATCACTTGGTAATTATGATCTGATACTTTGTTCCGGCCAGCTTTTTAAGGATCAGTTATATGGCTTTTCAAGCGATGCTAACGGTATCAGGGCACAAGGACAGGCAATACCCGTTATTATGAGTTATCTTGAAGGTACTGCCTTTGATACTCCGGATAATGTTTATTCGATTTGGGAAAGGGAATTTAGTCCGCAGCGTGAATTATTCTTTAAACTGAAAGCAGATTTTACGATAGGCGGCAGGCCAGATATCAGGGTGCGTGCCAATGAGATGAATTTACCCGATATTTCTTCAATCCGTGGATTTTTACAGTCATTATATAATGAATTGACCCTGCCAAGGGATAAAAGGCCAAAATCAATAGCTGAACTTGATGAAAAGGCTAAAACTTTTTTAAACCCCAAGGCCGGTGAAAATTTAGATGCCCTGCTTGATTCCAAAGAAAGAGCCTGCTTTTTTGAGGGAATCTTAAAAGGCTCAAAAACAATCAGCTTTTTAAGAAGGTTTATTTCTTCATTGCATAAGTTCCAGACTGATAAAATGGAAAACCTCAATGTTTCTCATGTCAGCTTACAAAATGATACAGCTGTAATGTTTGAAAAGGCCAAAGCCAGTAACTGGGTTATTCCTGAATTTTCAAAACTATTAAGTGAATCAAAATTTATAAAAATGAAAAAAATTGCCCCTGATAAATTTTTTGATGATTTACAGAAAGCCGGAATTCGGAATGTCCATGATTTTATTACGGATGACCCTGAAAGGATATTTGAAAACCTGTCTGCCAAAAATATGCTTGATCCCTTTGTGCCTTCTATCAGCCCTAATAAAGTAAAATTTGGCTTTGTAAAAGGTATTGAACGGTTACAGGATGGTCTGAAGCAGGAAGATCCGACAGGATTATTAGGTTTCAGGCTGGTTGACCGTAAACAGGAAAAAGATTTTAGTGATGTTGAAATGAAAAAAATTGCCGAATTAAATAAAAGTGCCAAACAGGCTTATGCTGATAAGGTAATAACCGATCTTTTCGGAAATAATAAAGGTTTTGATATCAAAGTAAGTGATGATAAGGTTTTAGTCTGTGAAAAATTTTCCTGTAAACTTACTGTCGATATTGATAAAAGTGCAGCCCTCTATGAAGACGAAAATAAAGCAATACATGTACCAATCAAACATATCGCTTATTTAAATTTTGTATGATTCCCCAAAATCCTAAACTGGAAATAGCCTGGGAAGGCTCTCAGTTTATTAATCACAGTCTGGCAATTGTTAACCGTGAAATTGGTCTGGAATTATTAAAAAAAACTGAAGTTGTTTTAGCGCTTAAGCCATTTGAAAAACATCATTTTAGTGAAAAGGAATATCCTGAATTTACCCCACTGGCTAAAGCCTTTAATTTAAAATCAGAAACAGAATTTATTATACGCCACAGATGGCCGCCGGACTTTGAAGTTCCTGAACAGGGTAAATTAATTATTATGCAGCCCTGGGAATTTGGCTCAATGCCAAAAGCCTGGTTTGAACCCTTTCATTTTCTGGCTGATCAGGTCTGGGTCTACAGCCAGTTTAATAAAGATGTTTATGTAAATGATGGAATACCCGAAAGTAAAGTTAAAATTATACCCCTAGGTGTCAGAAAGGAATTATATGAAAGGGATTATGAACCGTATCAGTTAAAGGGGAAAAATGGTTTTAGATTTTTATTTAATGGCGGTACTACCTTCCGTAAAGGGATTGATCTGCTATTAAATGCCTATCTCCAGGAATTTAAAAGTGATGAGGATGTCAGCCTGATCATTAAGGATATTGGTATTGATCAGATTTATGTCAATAATTATTCTTCTGAAATATTAAAAATTACTGCTGATAAAAATAATCCTGAAATTATTTATATTAATGACGATTTATCAACTGAGCAGTTAATGTCTTTATACAGGGCCTGTGACTGTTATGTGCATCCATACAGGGGAGAGGGTTTTGGCTTACCGATAGTGGAGGCCATGGGGCACGGCTTACCTGTAATTGTTACAGGTTACGGTTCAGCACTTGATTTTTGTAAGGCTGATTTTAGTTATTTACTGGAATATCAGATAAAAACTATAAAAGATAGTGATTACTCAGAAATAGAAACCTTTAATGATTTGAGTTTTCCTGAAATTTCGGTAGAAAATTTAAGGTACCTGATGCGTTATGTATATCAAAACAGGGATGAAGCCAGGGAAAAGGGTCAAAAGGGCAGGGACTTTATTTTAAATAATTTTACCTGGAAAAATACTGCTGAAGTTATTGTCGAAACTTTAAAAGAATTAAGGGATAAACCTGTATACAGAGAGAATACGGGTTTTTACCAAAATGAATATTTTAAACAGGGAATATTATTTTTCAAGAATGAAGATTATACAAATGCTTATAAATTTTTTAAAAATTCTGATAACCTAAACGATAATTCTGCTGAAATTAATTATTATCTTGGCCTTACTGCCTATAAGCTGAATTTATTTACACAGGGGCTGCAATACCTTGGTAATGCCTATAAAAAAAGTTTTAAAGGAAAAGAAGGTTATAAATATATGGCTCTCTGTCTTGAAGGTTTAAAAGATTACCGGACAGCTGAAATTATCTGGAAAAAATATAATTCTGCTGATGAATAAAAGGCAGGCTAACTCTCCTTTTAGGAATTCTGAATTTGTTTTTTAGCTTAGATAGTGGTATAAAGCAGTTTGTAAAAAGAAAAACTAAACTGAAATCAAAACAATATATTAGATAAGGAGTCATTATGAACAAGAAGTTAATACCTTTTTTGCTTGCAAATACTTTAATTATTTCAACCCCTCTATATTCATATTCAAGACCGGCTTTTTTAGTAAGTTATACAACCGGTGTTGCTTACAAACTGGAAAATATTATTGATATTAAGCCTAAACACTGGGCCTATAATGCGGTTAAATATGTACTTGAAGATTTAGGTGTAATGGAACCAAAAACCCCAACCAGGTTTTTAGGTGATAAAACTGCTACAAGATACGAACTTGCCCGTACTTTCTATAATGCAGCCAAGGGCCTGGAAGATATATCAGAAAAAGATTTAAGAATTAATGCGGTAAACCATACAGATACACTGACAGATGTAAACACTGACAATAAAAAAATTGTAAACAGTATTGTTAATGAATACGGTATTATGCAGTTAATGCCTGATAATAAATTCATGGGTAACAGGGAAATGACCCGTTATGAGCTTTCCTTTGATTTAAATAATTATTTAATGCTGCTTGAAAAGAAAATTGGTGAACCCAATATAGAAAGAAGGGACCGTCTTAGCCAGTTAACTGATGTTTCTGAGTCACACTGGGCCTATCAGGCAATTAAAAATATTGTTGATAAATATAAAATAATGGACGGTTATCCGCAAAATGTTTTTGGTGGTGATCAAAAATTAACCAGGTATGAAGTTGCTGCCATTATTAAAAAATTTGTCGAATATGTTGATAAGAATATTCTGTCAATGCCACAGGCAACTCCTACCCCGGTTGCAACACCAGAACCAACCCCGGTTCCTACTCCAGTTCCGACACCAGAGCCTACTCCTGAACCGGTTATCAAAAAATCCAGCCTTGCTGATATTAAAGTTGGTTATACAATGAGAAGTTTATTTAATCCTGATCCAAGCCAGGGATTCATGGGCTTTGATCCCGGTGTAACCCTTGATGCAAATTTCTGGTGGTCAAGATTTGGCTTCGGTGTAAATGGTGAATATTTATTCAATGAACATGGTTTTGTCAATAAAAATGCCCAGAGAATTTCTGCCGGTGGTACCTTTAACTGGAGAATAATCGGTTTTGACAGTGATGAAGATCCTTCTATTGTATTAGGTCTTGGTTACGGTTTTAATATGTGGACAGCCGGACCATTAACGACCCATGGCCCGAAAGCTGAAGTTTCATTCGAGGTTCCGGTAATACCATGGTTCAGCTTAATTGCTAAAGATTCATTTATGTATTATGCCTTTAACAATCAGGGTTGGAGAAATGATGTCTTTGCCGGTTTCGGTTTTCCTGCCACTACAATGGTTTCAGGCCAGATTGGCTATGCCGAAACCAGGTACAGTATTTTCAGCAGTAATAGAATACAAGCTGAAAATGGTTTACAGGCAAATCTTAGATTCAGATTTTAAAAAATACTGATAAAAAAGACTCTGATTAAAAACAGGGTCTTTTTTTATGTTTTTGCATTATAATTTAATTAAAACAAATAAAATTTTTAGAAATAAATATTTTGAAAATGGAAAAAAGAAGACCATCATTCCCGCTTAAAAAAGCTATTAAGCCAAAACCGATTAAAACTCCGGTTGTTAAAAAAGAAGCTTTTTTCCAGGATGAATCCAAAAAAGAATGGAAAACAGATAATCCTTATAAATTAGGCGTAGCTTATTTAAAAAATAAAAATTTTGAATCTGCTGCTGATTTACTGAAAGAGAATCTGAAAGAAGATGCTGATTGTAAAAGTTCAAGATTTGGCCTTGGTGTTGCTTATTTAAATATGGAGAAATATTCCGAGGCTGTTCGTGAATTTAAAAAATTTCTGATTAATGAGCCTTCAAACCTTGAAGCAAGGTTACATCTTGCCAATGCTTATTTTAAAGCAGATAAAATTGAACTTAGCATCAAAGAGTTTTCAACTATTCTGAAATACAATAATAATGAAATCAATAAAAAGAAATTATCACATGCCTATTTTGTGCTTGCCAATAAATATTTTAAAAACCGGCTTTATGAAAATGCTTCTGAAAACTACCTGAATGCTTTGGCATACGATAGTAACAATGCTGTTATTTTACAAAGGGCTGGAGAAACATATAAAGAGCTTAAAGACTATACTCAGGCAATTTTATTCCTGGAAAATGCCCTGAAAAATTTAAAGGATTCACATCATAAACTGGATATTTATCTTTTACTGATTGATTTAAAAATAAAAAATAAAGATGAAGATCAGGCCTTAAGTCTATGTAATGAGGTTTTGGAAATATATCCCGGAAATACCAGTGCAACCTTTCTGGCAGGCGAAATCTTTTTTCATAAAAAAGATTATTATAATGCCATGGAAAAATATAATGAGGCCCTGAAGTCAGATCCCCAACTGATTCAGGCTTTAATTAATATTGGCCAGATCTATGTTTTTTATAATTACCTGAATAAAGCTTTAACCGTTTACCATAAGGTACTGGAACTTAATAAAGGTAATCCGGTGGCTTTATGTAATATTTCAATTATTAATTATAAGCTGGGTGACAAGAACGCTGCCTATGACCAGTTAATCAAGCTTTCACAAAATAAAGAAGAAAATAATTACCTGGTTTTTAAATATCTTGGCATACTATTGTTAGAAAAAGGTATGGTTGAAGGAGCTATTTTAAGGTTTAGCAGATCAATAGAATTAAATCCTGAAGATGTAGATAATTATATTAACCTTGGTGTTTGTTACCATAAATTAAATGATCATGCCAAAGCTGTATTACAATATACTAAAGCAATTGAACTTGATCCGGGCAATCAGACGGCCCTTAAAAACCTTGCACTTTTAAATTATGATTCCAATAATAATCAGGAAGCTATTGAACTATATAAAACCTTACTGGAGCTTGAACCCGAAAATAAAACCATTATTAAAAACATTGGTAACTTATACCGTAAAATCGGTGCCTTTGATGAAGCAATAGCACATTATGTTTATTATATAGAAATTGACAGCAAAGATCCTGAAGTTTATTATAATCTTGGCCTGACACTTTTTGAAACCAATCAAATGATTAAAGCTACCAATACTTTTAAAAACATGATTAAAGTTGACAAAAAATATGGTCCGGCCGGCTATTATTATCTTAGTAAAATTTATGAGAAAAACAGGCAATACGGTATTGCACTTGATTATGCCAGAAGTGCGGTTTATATGAATACCAAATTTACTGACGGTTTTATTCAGTATGCTATTATTTCAATGAAAATGGGTAATAAGGAAAAAGCCTTAACTTATTTACAAAAAGCCAATTCACTTGATCCTGACAATAAAACAGTCCGTACCCTGCTGGCCCAGTTTGAACGTCAGGAATAACTCATCCCCTGTCTTCGTTACCTTAGACATCCCCTTCTCTCCGACTGACGCGTAAAGAAGGGGAAAATCATGATAAATTCTTCCCCCCTCTTTTTGCGTTAGTCAAAGAGAGGGGGTGGTCGAAGACCGGGGGTGAGTTGAAACTATTGCACTATTTGTAAATAGACTATATAAAATAGCATTTTTTTGACCAGCTTCAAACTATTTGATAATCTGCCTTAAATTTTTTATTTTTAAAATATAATAAAATTCAATAAAATAAATAGATATTATGTATAATATTTAGAATTTATCTGGTAAATAGTAATTTTTAGTAAAACTTAACTATAAAAGCCTATAAAATTGTATTTGCAAAATGAGTTTATTAGCTTTATTATAAGCCTAATCAGTATTATTATGGTTAAAGGAAAATGAGAAAAGAATTGAACGGTATAACACTAAATTTGAACCTAATGGCACTCTGCCATCAGTTTAGTCAGCCGATTAACTGGTCAGAGCGTCAATAGACGGTCGGCTAGAGCTTTTCATAGAATTTTTTTTTAGAACAGCCATAAAAAAATTCCAGTTTGAAACTCAGATAATATAGTTTTCTGTCCTATTACAGTACTGTATTGCCTTCTGAACTTATTCAACAAAAAAGCTTAATAGCAATTAAAAATTTATTGGAATAAATTTATATTTATTCGATTTGCAAATTATGCAATGTTTTGTGATGCCTATTTTTGTTTTAAAGGAGCAAAATTATGAAACTTAGTTATAGAAAAGAAATGAAGACTATTAGTATTGATAAAAACTCAAAACCTGTGGCCTGGGAAAGTAATACAAACAGGGTTTCAACCTTATGGGGCGGTATTCTTGTGGGTTACTCAACTGCTGTCTTTAAAAAGAAATTAATTTTCTTATAAGCAATTGAATGATCCACAGAAGCTCAACAGGTAGAGCGCCCGCCTGAAGACCGGGAGGTAATCAGTTCGACTCTGATCTGTGGAATAAAGGATAAAGGAAAGGTGAGCAAAATGTATATAAAAAATAATGTTGAATTAGAAAAATTTAGAAAAAAAGTTGCTGACAGCTTCTTATTTACAGTGAATATTTTTGACTTTTATGAACGTAAGTTTGTGAATGAAGATGATTCACTGACAATTACCGAATTTGTCAGAAAAGTGAATACTGACGATCAATTTGCTGAAAATATTTTAAGCAAATGCGTTGCAGTTATCTGAATTCAGTAAAACCGGGACAATGTCCCGGTTTTACTGGAACAAAAACAATGCGGGGTGGTGAAGCGGTCTAACACAGCGGTCTCATAAGCCGCCATCCGCCGGTTCGAATCCGGCCTCCGCAATTATTTATTTACCGGAAAGGAGATATTAGCTATGACAAAAATAAAAAATTTATTTAAACCCAAACCAGTTAATGGTTTTAAAGCAAGCCAAATAAAATTTAATATTTTTGAACAGAGTAAAACTCTCAGTCTGGAGATCTATGAGCAAGAGAAAGGAACTGATTATCCGTGAAAAATCAGTAAAAAGACAAAAGGAAAGAAAAGAAAAAAGGGATAAACTTAGAAATAAGAATATACCGGCAATACAAAAATCTTCAATAAATAATTATTCAATTGATAGTGAAAAAATTAATAATTATATTTCAAGAAACAGAGATAATTTAATTTCATGTATAGATGATTATGTTTGTTATTCAAATTGTAAGCCACTGGCAGATGCTAAAAAGAAGAAAATTTCAGTTAGATTTAAAGAATTAATTGATTATTTATTAATTTTTAAACCAAAGCTTTTAGATGAAAGTTATTGGGATTCACTCTGGCTATTAAGCTCAGTTTCATGGGAAAGAGAAATAATAGACTGGAAACCGTCTGGATATTCAATCTATACATTATTTATTTCACTGGTTAAGCATTTATTGGTAAAGTATCCGGTAAGGCATTTTTTGTTTTCAGCATTTTTTATGCCACTGGAAACCGCCACCTATAAACTGGTGAAAATGTTTAAATATGTAGCTTCAGGTACCAGCTTATACCAGTTTAACAGCAATAAAATGAAAGTTCCGCAATTTACTAAACGTATGTGCCATCTTTTTTTGCAGTCCCCGGTTACCTTAAATATTTATCAGGCGGCAAGATATGCACAGGTACAGGCTTTTGGTGGAAATAAACAGCTAGCCCATAAATTATCATTATCAATTCTTGGTGATAATTTTTATTATAATGAACAATTCTGGTCAACAGTGATTCAGTGGTTCTGTAATAATCAGACAGTAAAAATTGATAATATTTACTCTTTAATTAACTATATTGATCATAAATATTCTAAAGATGCTGATTTTAGTATTAAAGGCAGATCACCCACTGCTTTAATCAGTGAAATGAATGAGCAAAAAAGGCGCATAAGACAGAGCAGGGAAAATATTGAATATATTTATAAAAAATCAGGTTGGAAAACAGGTATCTGGGAAATTAAAAAAGAAATTGCCAAAGATATTGAATATATTAATATCTGGTCTATGGAAGAGGTCTTAAGTTCCCGTGAGCTGCTAAGAGAGGCCAATGCAATGAAACATTGTGTCTATAACTATAACAGGCATATCCGTGAAGGTACAACTTCAATCTGGAGCCTGAGGGAAAATGACAGTCGCAGGCTTACTGTAGAAGTATGTAAAAAGTGCGGAGCAATTGAACAGGCTAAAGGAAAGTTTAACCGTCAGGCTGAAGCTGATGAACTTAAAGTATTAAATACCTGGGCAACAGAAAATAATTTATCGATCAAACTATAGATTACTGTTAAATTTCCCTGGTTTAGAAAAAATTAATAATTAACTTTTGGGGATTGTTTTTGACCAGTTAGGAAAATAATCCTCAAAGTTATTATTGGTTAAACGGTTAATATTATAGCCATCTGCATTCATAATATAGATTTCACTAACAACAATACCTGTCTCATCAATAACATTATCCCTTTTGGAAACAAAAGCAATTTTAGTGCCATCGGGGGACCAGCCCGGAGATTCATCAGCAACTGAATTATCGGTTAAACGGGTCTGATTGGACCCATCGGCATTCATTGAATAAATTTCAGGGTTACCATCCCTATCTGCCCTGAAGGCTATTTTTGTTCCATCAGGGGACCAGGCGGGCATTAAGTCATATGTCTTGTTATTAGTTAATCTGACAAGGTTTGTACCGTCAGAATTAATTACATAAATTTCAGGATTACCGTCCCTGGTCGAAACAAAGGCCAGTTTTTTACCGTCAGGAGACCATTTTGGTGACTCGTCATCAATTGAATTATCAGTAAGTAATACCTGGTCGGAACCGTCAGCATTCATTACAAAGATTTTATAATTAATTTTATTTACTGTGCCTGTAGTATTCTGGCCGGTTCCCCGGTTAGAAACAAAAGCAATTTTAGTTCCGTCAGGTGACCAGTTAGGTGAATAATCATAGGCAGAATTACTGGTTAAACGGGTCTGATTTGTACCATCAGCATTCATTGAATAAATTTCAGGATTATTGTCACGTTCAGAAACAAAAACAATTTTACTGCAATCCGGTGACCAGGCCGGCATTATATCGTAAACTTCATTAGTAGTTAACCTTGTCTGGTTTGAGCCATCTGAATTCATTGAATAAATTTCAGGATTACCATCCCTTTCAGAAACAAAAACTGTACTCTCTGCTGTAGTATTAGGCTGGCTGCTAATATTTTGTACAGGAATATTTTTTATAGGGGGATTAGTTTCTGCTTTCTGTATAGTTTCAGCAGGCAGATTTTTAATTTGTTTTAAAATTTCCTCTGATTTTTCTTTAAACAGCTCCTGATCAATTTTATTTAAGTCATCTCCCAGCTGGACTAATTTCTGGGCATTATTTTCACCAAGTTCATCCCTAAAAGTTGAAGCATTCATCAATAAGTATTTTACCTGTTCCTCTGATATATTTTTTGCCCCTTCAGGATACTTGTTTTTTAAATCAGTCAGTATATTTTTACTATAAGTATTTAAGATCTCATTTTTATTACAGTTGTCCGGTGATTTACTACAATTACTGTTTAGAATAAGTTTAAACAAATCTAATGAGGATTGAATTTTATTAAAATAAGAATAGGAAAAAATTTCAAATTCAAGGTTCTGGACATTTTCAAGTGTTTTAATAAACTGAATATCAGGAACTAAGGGAGCCTTAACTTTTTCAATTTTAGTAACATTTTGAACCTTAAGCGGCTCAGTTTTATTTGGATTGGATTCAAGTATTGTGCTTTGAACCTTTTTTTTCAGGTTTGCAGATTCAGAAACAGCACTTTTTTTCTCAATTTTAACAGGAGTAATTTCTTTAATAATAATATCTGATTCAGTTTCTTTTTTTACTTCTTTTTTGATTATGACTGAACTTTTAGGCTTTTTAGCTTCTTCTGCCCTTACATTATTCTGATTGCATAAAAGAGCAAATGATAGGCTTAACAATGACCTAAACCATATTTTCTTTGTAATATATTTTTCCTGCATAATTATTTCCCACCTGCCTTTTTATTTCATAAATTAAGATTATATCCAAACCAGTAAAATATGTGTTATTGTCAAAAAAATTTACTTAAAATATAAATTATTTTTTTAGTTATAAATGAATGGTTTCACTATAAAGCTAAAGAATGATAAACTTTTTAAAATGGAAGGCACAAAATTACAATATTTGAGGTCCATTAATGAAAAAATCAATATTAGGGATACTATTTACAGCTTATGTTACCGTTTTTACCTTAAATAGTTCTTTTAAAATTGCATTTGCTTCTGACAATCAACAGACTTATTCAGATAAAAAGGTTTATGACATTATTCCCGGTTCTGCTTTACAAAAAATGACCCAAATTCCAGGCTTTAAGCAGGAACTTTTTAAGAAAACATTTGCAAAAATTAAAAATCCTGAAACCAAAAAATCATTAATTTTTAGTTTAATCAAAGCTGGAAATGATAATAATCAAAAAGCTTTTCATTTAATCAGCAGTGAAACTGAAAGAGTTGTCATAAGAAAACAAAGGATTACTGATTTACTTAATTTACTTGAAAAAACAAAGAATATTAATAATGCAAAAACAATACTTTTAAGCCTTGAACAAAAAATAAAGCAGCTTAAAGATAAAAGAAAGCTGCAAAAATTAAATTCCCTGGCCTATAATACACTAAATAATGAAATTAATCAGGCTGAGCTTCTCCTGGATAAACAAAAAAACTTAATCAGTTTTTTTGATTCAGTAAATAAATTTGGACAGGGTAATCTTAACCGTGCCACCGGTAATTTACGCTACAGCTTAAATTATGCTGAAGATAAAAGGCTTGGTGATCTTGCTCTAGCCTCAGTAATTAATTATAAGTCGAACCTTGATGATACCAGCCGGTCGATTTCAGCCTTATTGCCAAAAATTAAATATAAGGGAAAAGTTATTTTTCAGGATCTGAATGATTTACGTCTGGCAATACTCAGGCATCCTGAAGAATTAAACAATATTGAAAAATCGGCTTTGATAACAATTAGAGAGAGCCTGATACCAAAAGGGACCAATATCCGCCTGTTTAGAGTTGACAGCGGCAACAGGGTTTATTACGGAAACCAGGTGTCAGGTTTTTTGGCTGAGCCTTTACGTCTAAAATCACTGCATATTTCCCCTGATGATTCTGATGAGGCAATATTAAATTATTTTGTCAATTTATACCGTCTGGATTATGATAATTCTTATTTTATCAAAATTCTTAACTTTAATTTTAATTATTCAACCCTTGAACAGAAAGTTGAATTTTTAAATAAGGAATTGCATATAGAAAAAAATAAAATTCCTTTATCAGAAACAGAAATTGATCAATTTATCAGCAAAATAAAAAAATTAAAAGTGGCCTTGGTTGAGGTTCCTAAATCTGAGCTGACCATTCCTCTGGCTCTTGAGTTCAAGCCTTTGATAAATAATTTTGGCAAAGATCAGCAAAAAGTAGATATTATGTTTAATGATATTTTATTTGGTAATCCCTATCCCTGGAGCGGCAATGGTTTTCTCACCTCAAATACAAATGGTAATGTAACTATAGGTTTACCTGAATTTACAGTCTCAAAAAAATTTAAGATAATAAAAAGTTATGGCATAAATGAATTATTGAAAAGACTAAATTCAGGTAAATCTTTAATAGAATAATAAAAACAGACATTATGACAGAAATATTGATAAAATTAGCCAGAATATTTTTTTATAAAAAACAATTTATTCTTTTTTCCTGGTTTCTTTTACTTTTTTTATCTGTAATAATTTTAATTTTTACTAAAAGCAGTAATCTTGAAGCTGAATTCAGGGGACTCGAAAATACCGAAGCGTTTAAAGTCAAGAAAATTCTGAGAAATGATTTTGGTTATAAATTAGGTAATTCTGCTGCAATTGCTATTGAAGGAAATTATGATTTAAGCGAATTGAAAAATGATATTAAAAAAATATTCCCCCAAATTTCCAGAATAATACAGATAAATAGTTTCAAAAAACATAAAAATAATATTATCTATATTGAATTTGATCCTAAATTACCGGAAGGTATTGTTCAAAACCTGACCCCTGAAATCAGGGTCTTTTTAAAAAACTGGTCCGAAAAAAACAATATTAAGACATATTATACCGGAACTTCAGCTTTACAATATGATGCCAATACCGCTGTTAAAAATGATTCTGTAAAAGGAGAATTATTTGCCCTTTTTATATCATTAAATATCTTAATCTTTACTTTTGGTTCACTTTTAACTGCTTTTTTACCTTTATTGACCGGTGCCACAACAATTATTTTTTTAAATGCCATAATTAAATTCTTTTCAATAGCAATAAATCCAGTATCAGTTATTATTACTGGTTTGGTTGGTATATCACTGGCTATCGATTATTCATTATTTATAGTGAGCAGATTCAAGGAAGAACTGGACAATTTTTCTGATCAGCTGGAGCAGCGGGACGCTTTGTTAAAAGTAATGGTTAATACTATGGTGTATTCAGGAAAAACTATACTATATTCAGGTTTAATCATGCTTTGCTGTATTTCTGTTTTATTTATGCCTGATCTTTCCATTACCCGTATAGTAGTAGTTAACCTGTTAATTGTTATTTTTATTTCTTTGATTAATTCATTGTTTTTTTTACCGGTTTTTTTAGTTTATTGTTATAAATATCTTGATAAGCCTTTATTTTTATCTAATTTAATTAAAAAAATCGATAAACAAATACTTTGGAGAAATATTACAACTCATATAATTAATTATCCTAAAAGTTATTTTCTATTATCATTAGCTTTGCTTTTGTCCTTATCAATACCGGCATTACAAATTAAATTATTTTCTCCTGTAGTAGCAATTGCCCCCAGGGAAGCAGAATCTTTAAAGGGATATAACCTATTACAGCAGGATGGCTGGGGCGGGGAGCTGATACCGCTTTACCTGATTATCAAAAGTAATTCTGAAGATAAAGTTTATTCAGAAAAATTTATTTCCTTTATTGATGATTTAAGCAGGGAATTACAAAAGCATCCTAAGGTTGAAGGAATTCAAAGCCTGACATCCTGGAACAGTAATTACAGTAAAAAGGATTATATTGCTTTTTATAATACTGTAAATAGTTTTAGTATGCTAAGCTTTTCAACAGGTAAGGTCCCTGTTGAAAATCCCCTGGTAAATTCAAAAAGTGGCAGTAACCTGACTTTGGTTAATGTATATCCGGTCAGCCTGACCAATTTAAATGACAGTTATGAAATAATCAGTTTTATTAAAGATTTCAATCAAAAAAATCAGCAGTTTAAAATACTGGTCGGAGGAATAATACCCAGGGTACGTGATTTTACAGGAGAATTATATAATTATTTACCACAAATGTTTTTTATAATTTTTACCGGTATATATCTATTAATCTTTTTCTATATGAAATCAGTTATTTTACCAATTAAAGCCGGTATTATGAATTTTCTGCCGATTATCAGTGCCTTCGGACTTTTAACCCTGGTTTTTCAGTTTGGCTATTTTCAGAAAATTTTAAACACGCCATTTAATGGAGCTGTTACCAATATTGTTCCAATAGTCCTTTTTTGTATAGTTTTTGGTTTGGGAATGGATTATGAGGTATTGATACTAAGCAGAATAAATGAAGCCTATCAGGAAAATAAAGACGTAAAGTCGGCAATTATTGAGGGTATGTCCAAAAGCGGCTCATTAATTACCGGTGCAGCATTAATACTTGTTGGGGTTTTTATACCCGGTATCTTTTCATCATCACCACAGGTACAGGAAATCTGTCTGGGTATCAGCAGCGCAATAGTCATAGATGCCACAATAGTCAGAATATTACTGGTACCAAGTTTTATGATGCTGATGGGGAAATGGAACTGGTGGAACCCTTTTAAGTTTAAGTATAAAAAATAAATTTGATGGTAGTCAAATTTATTTTTTATAGACTAACGTGGTCTGAAAACGCTGAAGATCAGGTTCATAATCGGGTCAAAAGTTACTTTGGCGAGCCATTTAGTAAAACGGCTCATCATTGAATCATCGCTTACTGTAGATTGTGGTGGTGGTGCACTTGGGTATGAACCAAGACTTAATGCATCATTTGGGGTACTATAAACATTATTACTGCTTGTCGACTGGTATGAAATATTTGTGCTTTTACTTTGTAATAGATTTCCGACAGAATTGAAGTTTAAAGCAATTGTCATCTATTTGGAATGCCTCCATTTTGAAATTTACTGATTAATATTTAATAGTTAAAATTTCAACTAACTTTCGCTTAACAAGTTAAATTATGTTTAATTTGTAATTAGGATTTGTTAAAGGGATATTAGGAACTTCTCAGCCGGATAGTGGTAACAATATCATCTTTAAGGAATACTGCAAATTTGTTCCAGATTGCACCGGCATTGGTTTTCATTTTTGGCTGGCCATAAATCTGTATGGCTTTGTTTACAGACTCTTCAAGTTTTAAACCTTTGGAAGTTGAACCATCAAACGGATAACTAAAAGTTATTTCCTGAAGATTACCCCCCTCACCAAAATAAAAGACAATACCAAGATCATCATATTTAAAAATACTTTCACCAGGATTAGTTATATTAATTTTACTAACTCCTTTCATTCTCTCAAGAACTTCTTTGCGGTTAGTAACATTAACCTGAAGACCAAAAATGGAACCTTCTTCATTAATAATTTTTTCATTATTGTTTGTTTTTGCTTTAAGAGGCGGTGGTGGAGGGACTATAGGGGTATTTTGGGCAAAAACCTGTACATTAATTTTAGGTGTATCATTTTTCTTTTCAGGATTAGCAGAAAAAGCCGGCTCAATACTGGCTTCCTTAGGCGCGTTATTTTCCTGACGGGCAGCCTTAAGCATTGCTGATAATTCATCAGGTAATTTTGTAATAACTGAATTGGTTAATTCATTAACAACAACTTTTTTACGGTTTTCAGTCTGTTCGATCTCAGCCGAAGGTTTTTTTGGTGTATCCGGTACAGCTGCCTTGGGAGCTTCGGCAGCAGCTACAGGCTTTTGAGGCGGCGGTTCGGCTTTAGCCGGAGCAGGAGTTTCTTTGGCAGGGTTATTTGCTTTTCTGGCTGCCTCAAGCATGGCTGTAAGTTCATCGGGTAATTTGGTAATTACAGACTGCGTTAATTCATTAACAACAACTTTTTTACGGTTTTCAGTCTGTTCGATCTCAGCCGAAGGTTTTTTGGCAGAACCAGCAGCATTTCCAGGATTAGTACCCTGTTGTTCGTTATTTTCTTGTCTGTTTTCCATTTATTACAAAAATTACTCTTAAAAATTTAATTTTATAAATAATAACAGATTTAAAACATAATTAAATGTATCAGAGGTCTCCAGAAGGAGAAATTTATTTAATGTTTTAACTATAATTTTAATTTACAACATATTTTTATTATTAAAAAATAAATTAAGGTTAAATTTGGCCTGAAAAAAATTTATTTTAAGGCATACTATTTCCCCAGCTTAATAAAACTTAACAGTCTCCATTTTTTTGTAATATAATTTAATTAAGAATTTAGAGTATTTGGTTAAGGTAAAAATTATGATGCAAAATAATAAAATAAAAATGTTTATTTTGTCTGCTGTAACTGCTTCGTTTATTGGGACAAACAGCTGCGGTATGACTACATCGGAAATTGTTCAAAGGGCAGCAGGTGCAGCTATTGGTGCTTCTTCTGCATACCTGACTTCCATTTCACCTCAGGATGAAATTCAAATTGGCAACCAGATGAAAGCACAGGTATTTTCTCAATATAAAGAATATACTGCCAGCCCTAGCCTGGTTAATTATGTAAGATCTGTCGGTAATAAGGTTGTTGCTATAGCTTCCAGAAAAAATGAAATTAACTATCAGTTTTATATTTTAAACAGCCCTGAAATTAATGCTTTTACTATTCCAGGCGGTTCTGTATTTATTACAACTGAAACATTAAAATATATTAAAAATGAAGCTGAACTGGCAGGTGTTCTGGCCCACGAAATCGGGCATAATGAAAAAAAACATACAATTTCTTCGATCAGAAGGGCTATGGCTGCCCAGGGTGTGGCCCAGGGTGCACTTTCCCAGAATGATCCGGCACTGGTCCAATTAGTTGCAAGCCTGGCACTAAACCTGATATTAAATGGTTATAGCAGGGGCCAGGAAAACGAAGCAGATGAAACAGGAACCAGGTTTATAACCAGGCTTGGATATGAACCTAGAGCCCTAAGTAGTTTTTTACAAACTTTATTAAGTTATTATGGAAAAGATCCATCTAAATTTGTACAGCTTTTCCAGACACACCCTGGCTCACAGGTAAGAATAAATAATCTAAATACATTAATCTCAAAAGAAAAACTAATTGTAAGCAAACCTATTCTTAATGAATCGGTTTATAAACAGTACGAATCTGTTTTGCCTCCTAAAGTAAAACAAAACGGCTAAAATATTTTAAAAAAGAGGCCCATAAAAAACGGCCTCTTTTTTTATTTAATTTATTAACCTATTCTTAACCTGGAAATAAGAAAGATTTAGTGTAAAATTAACTATATATTAATCTAAAGCTTAAATAAATAAAGAAAGGTTTATAAATATAATGTTCAATTCACTTAAGAAAAATCTATTTGTTGGTTTGATTGCAGCATTAACAGTAACCGGATGCGGTAGCAATATTTCCTCACCTGATTTATTATCAGATACCTCAGCAAATCTTCAGAATGAAGATGTTACAGTTAGTAATACTCATTATAAATTAATTGAAATAATTGGTATTGGTGATGTTTATCAGAAAAAATTAAATGATAACGGCATTAAATATACTGATCAGTTATTAAGTGCAGGTGCAAAAAGAATTGAAAGGGAAAAATTAGCTGCTAAAACAGGAATCAGCACAAAATTAATCTTAAGATGGGTAAACCATATTGATTTAATGAGAATTAAAGGTATAGGACCAAAACAATCCAACTGGCTTGAAGCTACTGGTGTTGACAGTATCCCTGAACTTGCAAAAAGAAATGCCCAGAACCTTCATGATAAATTAGCTATTTCTAATAAAATTGATGCCAGCAAAAATTTTGTTGACCGTATGGTAAGCCTCAAAACAGTCCAGTCATGGATTGATACTGCTAAGAAAACTACCCCTTCAGTAGTTGTTGGACATGAAGAAGAATAAATAAAATTTAAAACTCCTGTAAAATTTTTACAGGAGTTTTTTTATACAAAAATTTTAATGTGTGATAAAATATAAGTTAAGAAAAAGTTAAATTCTTTAATTTTAAAGAAAGTTTTAATCATAAAAAGATTATATAGATTTTATAAACTTTAGGTTTGAAAGGAAATCAGATGAGCAATCATAAACAGTTAATCAGCAGGAAACTGTCATTAATAAAGTTTTCCTTTTTGGCTCTGTCAGCAGGAATACTTGTTTCCTGTGCCAATGATCTTGACCAGTCACAATTACTTCTTGATCAGAACCTTTTAACCAATACCGAAGCTGAAAAAGCAAAAGGTCCCTCAAAGACTCCCAAAGCTCAGGTTGAACATGGAATATTCCAGGGAATTGTCACTGAGAAATTAGAAGATGATAATAAAGGCTTAAAACATGAACATTTTATGGTAAAACTTTCAAATGCCCCTTTTACCGGCCAGATAGTCAAAATTGCCCACGATGTTAATTATGCCCCCTATGTACCTGTAGTTATCGGTTCACCTGTTGAAATAAAAGGCGATTTGATAACTAATGCTGCACCAATGGTTTTGCACTGGACACACCATGCTGAAGGGGGAACTCATCCAGGTGGCTATATAAAATTTGCCGGAAAAGTATATCAGTAATTTTAAAATAAAAAAAGAGCTGGAATTATCCAGCTCTTTTTTTATTGGTAAAGAATATCTTCGATTTTAGTTTCAATTTTATCAAGGGTTTCATTATTGGTATTGGTCAGGATAATAACAGTATCTTTGGTATCAAGGTACCTGGTAATAGAGTTTCTGAAACCAACCCATGAACCACTGTGATAAACTGTAGTTTTATCAATAATTTCCCATCCGAAACCATAATCGAAGGATTTTCCTTTATTTAATTTACCTTTTTTAAAAGCTTCCTTTAATGTAGACTGTTTTACAAGTTTATCGGTATATAAAGCTTTATCCCATTTAAATAAATCCTCAACTGTCGAATAAATACCGCCATCACCTACTACTCCGTCAATATAGGTTAAATCGTCAAGGGTATATTTCTCTTTTTTAATTTTATAACCATAAACCCTTTGCAGTTTATGGGCATCTGAATTTTTTTTATTATAGACATATGAGTTATTCATATTCAGGGGTTTAAAAATATTATTGCTGATAAACTGCTCAAAGCTTTGACCCGAAGCCTTTTCAACTATTGAAGCCAGAAAAGCATAGCCAGTATTGGAATAGTCATATTTACTACCTGGCTTAAAGCTAAGTTTAGGTTTTTCCTGTTTAAATAAATCCACAACATCATTGTTAGTAATTAAATTATTGCTGTCCCAGTTTTCCTCTACCATTTCGATATAATCCGGAAGTCCTGAAGTATGCTGTAAAAGGTTTCTAATAGTGACATTATTATATGGTAAACCTGGCAGATATTTGGTTATAGGATCTTCATAATCCAGTTTATTTCTTTCTTTTAAAATCATTATTGCCATAGCAGTAAATTGTTTTGATACTGAGGCAAGGTTAAATTCAGAATTATTATTTAATTTTTTCTTGCTCTTAAAATCGGCAAAACCGTTGGCATTTTCATAAATTACTTTACCATTTTCTGCAACCAGAATTACACCGTTAAAGTTCTTTTTATAATATTTTTCCATCAATGATGATATTTCATCAGCTGATGTTTTGGCAAATGCTGTTAATGAGAATGTAATAGT
>JADMIO011631554.1_pt1 | contig 31847 bp, 27 predicted proteins | sample 8958161 | NCBI WGS metagenome assembly JADMIO01 (sample SAMN16585339, study PRJNA669376) | soil metagenome | isolation source: Crop rotation soil | place: USA: Cullars Rotation, Alabama | collected 2011
GCCGCGACTTCAAGTCACGTGAATTCCAAGCTTCGGATCCCACTGTGCTGGAAAGCGTGAACATAAATCGGAGCAGCAATAAAGACAAATACATACATGATCTTACTGATCCAGAAAATGAAATGCTCCTTCATGGTGAAGTTATTCATCGGAACATCCATTATTTTTTTTCTGAAATATTTTTTGAAGTCAAGAAAAAACACCCAGAAGATAGATGAAAGAGAATATGCGATTACACCATACAAATGCTGGTACCGGTGAAACTTTAATTTCTTTTGCGACTCGCAATGACGGATAACGGGAAGCTGGTTAATGTCATCATCCACTCCATCTACATTTGTATAAGTATGATGAATAATGTTGTGCTTGAATTTCCAGATGAAAGCATTTCCTCCCATGAAGTTGATTGAAAAGCCAAGTGTATTGTTCACCCATTTTTTTTCCGAATAGCTCCCGTGACATGCATCATGCATTACGTTAAATCCAATGCTTGCAAAAGTAAAACCCAGCAAACCGCAAAGCATTAATGCGATTACGGGATTCATGTGTACAAGAAGAAGGGAAAAGTAAATCGCGATCGCCGAAGGAATCAATATCAGCGCTTTCAAATACAGCTTCATATTACCGTTCGGACTGATCTTATTCTCCCTGAAGTAATTCTCCACTTTTGATTTCAGGGAATCATAAAATACGCTGTTCTTGTTATTGAAAGTAACCTTGGCCATTGGCTGTCTTAAAATTCACGTAAATGTAACATTACTTCTAAGATGATAGATGAATTACTAAAATGAATTAACCACTAAACGGTGAGTCAGGCTCTTTCGCAAGATGGTCATATGCCATTTTATCCATCATAGACGGAAATAATCTTCCAAGAAAGACTGTCCACCAGCCGACCGGAGTCAATACGAGGTCTCTCCTGCGTTTAGAAATAGCGCTGTAAATTTTCTTTGCCACCATTTCCGGCTGCATCATTTCAGATTCATTGCGCGGAGATTCGCCCTGAGCTGTTCCATCTTTTGAAAGTGACGTCTTCCGGATGTTGGATGCTGTGAATCCGGGAGCAGCAACTAATACATGCAGGCCTTTTTTCAAATTCTCTATCCTCAATGCTTCGAGAAAACCTTCGATTGCAAACTTTGAAGCGGAATATCCTGTTCGTCCCGGCAACCCTTTTTTTCCGGCGATGGAAGAAATTCCTGCAACACTTCCTTTCGCTTTGAGCAAATGCGGCAAAGCATATTTGGTACAATAAACCGTTCCCCAGAAATTTGTATTCATCAATTTCCTGATCACATCAAGATCTGTTTCATTAAATAAAGCGCGCATGGAAATTCCCGCATTGTTGATCAGCACATCTATTTTTCCGAAACGTTTGATCGTCTCTTCAATCAATCTTTTGCAATCTTCTTCCCTGCTCACATCAGCAACAACGCTCAATGTTTCGGAATATTTTTTCAAATCGCCTTCAACATCAGAGAGCTTGTCGGCTTGTCTTGCTGAAATCACAACCTTCGATCCTGCTTTCGCAAAAACTTCCGCGCAGGCTTTTCCTATTCCTGATGTTGCTCCGGTAATAATGACAACCTTATCCTTCATGCGAAAAAAATTGTGAATTATAAATTATGAATTACAGATTGACCGGACGAATTAATTATCAGGAAATATTTTTCCCGGGTTCAGAATGCCGTTCGGGTCAAAAAGATTTTTTATTCCTTTCATGAGATTCATTTGTGTTTCATTGAAAGCGATGTCAAGATAATTTTTTTGAACATAACCGATTCCATGCTCTCCTGAAATTGTTCCTCCAAGACTTACACATAATTCAAAAATCTCACGAATGCCAAGCGGAACTTTGGTGTTCCAGTCAGCATCACTCATTTCTTCCTTAATAATATTCACATGCAGGTTGCCATCGCCCGCATGACCATAACAAACGCTTCTGAAATTATATTTTTTTCCAATTGCTTTAACACCTTTCAAAAGCTTCGGCAATTCAGCTCTTGGAACCACAGTATCTTCTTCCTTGTATATTGAATGCGATTTCACAGCTTCACCCGCTGATCTTCTTGCGCGCCACAAATCAAATTTCTGCTGTGAAGTTTCTGCAAAAAGAATTTCATCACATTCGTAGCGATACAGAACTTCAGAAATAATTTCGCACTCTTTCATTAAAACTTCCTTGTCATTTCCATCCACTTCAACAAGAAGATGCGCTTCGATATTATCCTTCAAAGGAATCTTTACATCAACAAATTTCATCACATATTCGATGCAATCGCGCTCCATAAATTCCAGCGCCGATGGTGTAATTCCCGATTTAAAAATCGCTGCAACCGCTTCACACGCTTTCTCAGCGCTGAAAAAAGGAACAAGCATCAGTAAATTTTCTTTGGGGAGAGGAACAAGACGAAAAATAATTTTTGTGATGATGCCCAATGTGCCCTCACTTCCGATAAGCAATTGCGTGAGATTATATCCTGTTGAATTTTTCAGAACGTTAGCTCCTGTCATGATGATCTCTCCTGTCGGGAGAACCACTTCAGTATTCAATACGTAATCTTTTGTAACACCATACTTCACGGCCTTTGGTCCTCCTGCACATTCCGCGAGATTGCCACCGAGAAAACAGCTTCCACGGCTTGCAGGATCAGGCGGATAAAACAATCCTTTCTCCATCACTGCTTCCTGGAAAACCTGGTTGATCACTCCGGGCTCAACGATGGCCTGGAAATTTTGCTCGTCTATCTTAATGATTTTATTCAATCGTTCTGTCGAAACCACAGCGCCACCTTTAACAGGCAGAGCTCCGCCACTTAATCCTGTCCCGGCTCCCCGGGGGGTTACAGGAATTTTCTTCTCATTGCAAATTTTCATGATTGAAGAAATTTCTTTCGCTGAAGAAGGGCGTAAAACAACTTCAGGAAAGAATTTTAAATCTTCAGTATAATCATGAGAATAATTCTGAAGGTTTTCAATACTGACAAGCACGTGCTCCTCACCTACAATCTTTGTGAAAAGATTAATGACTTCTTTATCGACTTTATTGTACGTCAAGCTCATATTACAGCAAAAATAGCTGCCATAGAAGTTTCTTTTACAGAACAGTTACTTTTCTTTTCAACGAAAGGGTGTAGATTTGTCTTAGATAATTACAGATGAAAATATCAGCTTACCTGTCGGTGTTTTTTATGATTGCTTTGATGGCTTGTGAAAAGGATCCTTTTGAAGGACAGGAGCAAGCTGTGCAGAGCAAAGCTATTTTGCTTGGCGGCAAAACAGGACATGGTATTATCTACCATGACATTAATCCCGATTGGGAAAAACATGGCTTTGGCCTTTTTAACGATAGCCTGAACATTGATATTGATAGTGACGGCACAAACGATATCAGCATTAAATACACAACATTTCTGAGCGGAACGGAATATGATCAGCAAACTTCTGTTAGCTGTCTGAATGGCTCAGCCATTTCACCTTTTCCAAAAAATTTCGGAGACACCATTTGCGTTTCGCCGGCATGGACAAATTCAGATGCGCTTCTATGCTATACGAAAATAGATTTTGCAGCCAATGATACCTCCCAAACCGGAGACTGGAAGGATACTCACGACAAATATCTCGGAATAAAAATTATTAAAAACAGCCGTGCGCTTTTTGGCTGGGTGAGGATGTCAGTGCTTGTGCCGCCAGAAATTGTTTACATCCAGCAAATAATTGTGAAAGATTATGCATGCGAGTTACGCTAGAAAAATCAGGAGCCTGATTCAGCTAAATTTTTTATCTGCACCAGAATAGGATTCCATCCTTCGCCATTGTTGTAAACGTCCTTGTAACGCTTCTCTCCTTCTGCAGCGCCTTCAAAGCCTTCCTGTGTAACAGTCAAAGTTGTGACTCCGTTTTTTTCTGACAGCTCATAAATTACATCCAAATAATTTTCAGGAATATCAGGATAAGAAGCGTTGGGATCGAACACAGTATACTTTAAAATTTTTCCTGACTCGATCTCTTTAATAAATCCCTTAACAAAAATTATTTCCTTTTCGTCATGGGTTCCTCTCCAAAGCAATGCATCTCCGGCTTGCCAGTCAGATACTGTTTCACAGCCGAACATATAGATTTTTGTCTTTTCAGGATTCGTCAATGCATCCCATACTTTCAATGCAGGAGCATTGATTTGAATTGTGTTTTTTACCTGTAGCAAAGGGAAAATTTTTAAAACTTTATTTTACAAAAACAATTCTTCGCGTAATATTCTGATCCGCAGAAATAAGTCTGACGGTGTAAACGCCTTTTGCAAGATTCAACCGTGCAGCATCTACAACATAATGATGACTTCCCGTATTCAGCGTTTCATCGGAAAGAGTTTGAACTTTATTTCCGAGAGCGTCAAACAATTGCAAAGTAACGGGAGCTCTTCTTGAAAGGCTGAAATCAACTTTCACCTGTGTTGTAGCAGGATTCGGATAAACCTTAAAATTATAAACGTCAGATACCATAGCTTCAAAAACACCGACCAAAGTAAGAGTGATCGCTTCTACATGCTGTTCGCTTCCGCAGCGGTTATACGCGGTAAGCACAACATTGAATGTTCCTGTATTTGCAAACGTATGCGATGGATTAGCGGCAGTATCAGTTCCTCCATCGCCAAAATCCCATAACAACGAATCATAATCTGTGACACTGCTTATGAAATCCATTGTGTTTGCATTCGGTGTATAGGTGAAATCAACTGTAGGAAAAGGAAGATTCAGCTGATGAGAAAGTGTGAACGGAACTGCGGCCCAGTTATTATTATCATTCGTTTCAAGAATTACATTATTCGGATCGGTAATTGAAACAATGTAGTAATCACCATTGCAAAGACTATCAAGCACAATCCACTGACCGGTAAGGTTAGCAGCATAAACATCATAGTTACCGACAAAAATTCCCTGGTCAGTGCCACAACCGGTTACAACGCCCATTCCATAGTTTGGAATATTCTGAATCCCCAAAGGGTTTCCAATACTGTCAACACAATAATTATTTCCTCCTGTAGAGCACAGACCAAGATTAACAAGACAGTAGCTTTGTTTAAATCCCTCGCCAATCACAGGCCAATCAGGAGCGGTAAGTCCGTACATGGATCTGCGAATGGTATATGATGCCCATCCATCAAGATGTGTGTGGCCGTGCGAAGGATGATACGTCATCGTTCCGGCAGGCCTTGTATATTGTGTAACGGCTCCCTGCTCTTTGTGATAAATAGTTTGCACAACCAATTGTTTTGGAGGCAAGCCAGTAACCGGACAAGCTGTAGTTGAACAAGGCACCAAAGCCGTGTCACAATAACATTGATTGATTCCATGTATTTCAAGCGGGCCCCAGCCGATGTTTGGCGTTGCATTGTTTACATACAATGTATCATTCGATTCATGAGAACCATCCAGCAGTGCGGCCGCGGAAGCAGTCATGTCTGGAAGCAAATCGCAGGTATCTGATCCGTCAGGACAATGACATGATGTTGCATCAGTAGTTCCGCATGGAGGAACTGAATGTGGAGAAGGATTGTTTCCGAAATCAAGATGGAATGAAGTAACCCTGCCTGTATCAATTGATGACATATCGGTAATCAAAAGCTGCCACGTACCATTTGGATTTTGTCCGTTATTAAATAAATGAAGGTCACCATCCGGATCAAACTCTCCCGTAAAAGGAACTGTTCCCTGCTGTATCAATCCATTTGCACCGTGTCCGCGAAAACATGTTGAAGCAAAATTATTCAGGCTTCCTCCGCGCCTGTTTGATAACATAATCGTTGTATTGTCAGGACTGATGAGCTTAATTTCCAAATCACCATCGTAAGTATGAGTGATATTTAAACAGATGCGCTCCAATCCGAAATTTACAGAGTCGATCGATGAAGGCAAACCGGAAACCACGCATGGAAAATAAACCGGATGATAAGTAACATTGAAATCAGGAATGCTGCCTCCTGTTCCGTTGAATGTTTGCGCACGGGAAGAGAAAGTCAGCAGCAGGAAAATAACGACAAGGAAATTTTTATTCATTCTGGCATATTATTTTTGAAGCTATAAAAATACGACATTGCTTCACTGATTTCAAGATATTCGCAAATGTTTTCATCATTTAATAGTTAATATTCAGAAGAAAAACAGAATTCATTTACAATTCCTTCTCATTCACAAAAAAGAAATATGGATTCGATTACACATATTGTTTTGGGAGCCTGTGTCGGGGAAGCGCTGGGAGGAAAAAAGCTCGGAAAAAAAGCGATGCTTTGGGGAGCAATCGCGAACAGCATTCCCGACATCGATGTAGTGACATCCTTCTGGATGAGCCAGGCTGACGGACTTCTGGCGCATCGCGGGTTTACGCACTCCATTCTTTTTTGTCTGATTGTTACAGCGCTTGCAGGATGGGGAATGAAAAAAATATTTCCCAAGATTGATTTCTCTTTCAAAGACTGGTCTGCGCTTTTCGGAATAAATTTATTTCTTCATCTCCTTATAGATTCTTTTACATCATACGGTACAGGACTGCTTGAGCCTTTCAGTCATGAACGGATTTCTTTCAACATACTTTTTGTTGCCGATCCGTTTTTCACAATTTCATTGTTGATCGCGGCAATTGCCTTGCTCATAATGAAAAGAAAATCTTCTAAAAGATTCAAGGTCGCTGCTGCGGGAATTATGATCAGCTCGGTCTATCTTTGTTACGCCCTTGTTCATAAAGCTGAAGTATATTCCATTGCGAAAGCATCGCTCAATAAATTAAATAATGACCAGGAATTTGTGACAACACCTACTCCGCTGAATAATTTTCTCTGGTATATTATTGCTCACCGTACCGATGGATTTGATGTTGGCTACTATTCAGTTTTTGATCATTCAAAAGAAATACAATTTCATTTTATCCCTCAGAATGATTCGTTGGTTGAAACGCTGAATGATGACAACGATGTGAAAAAACTGATCAGGTTTTCGCAGGGATATTTCCAGATAAAAAAAATCAACGACACACTTGTATTCAGCGATCTGCGCTTCGGCCAGATTGGCGGCTGGGGTATGGAAGATGCACCATTTGTTTTCCAGTTCAAGCTTGGTTTAAAAGCAAACAATGATGTATTTATCCAGAAAGGGAGGATGAAAGCTACATCCGGCAAGCCATTGGAAAGCCTGATCGAACGGATTAAAGGGAACTAATTTTTGTCTTATCTTTATCAAAATTATACGATAGAAAAACCATGAAAAAAATCTACATCCTTGTCATTTTATTTTTCCCTTGCTTCGCTTTTGCACAGCCGACTATCTCGACAGCAGGAATGCCTGTTCCCGGTCTTGTTTTCGTTATGGGTACAGATGTTAATTACAGCGCAGCGATAACTCCGGGCGGCATGAATCAGACGTGGGATTATTCCACTCTTGCGAATTCCGGTAACGATACAACGGGATTTATTGATGCCGCAGGAACTCCTCATGCTGCCTCATTCCCGACTGCAAATCTTGCATCTCATGATATAACATCTGATGTGTGGTATTACACCACCAGCAATGCAAACGGATTTTATCTTAACGGTGCTTCGGGGCCCGGACTTCCCAATAATGGTACGGTTGCTTACACTCCACCGCTGTTATTCGCCCCGGTTCCTTTTACATACAATAACTCGACAACAAATACTTCAAGAATAGTTATTGATACCATTATTCTTGGGTTTAATGCACAGGCGGTGAGAAATATACAATCGACATTTCTTGCTGATGGATACGGTACTCTTATACTTCCCGGTGCTCCTCCATACAATGATGTTTTGCGTGTAAAAATTGTAGAGGTCGTGAGAGACTCCGGTTATTATGACCCATTTGGAAATGGCAATTATATTCCTGCTCCATCGATCGTTTTTGAGCCAACTGTTAACCAGACCACCAATTTCCGCTGGGTCCAGGATGCTATGCCTGGATACATATTAGGAATTAATGGTGACAGCTTAGGAGTGAATGGAACTTATTCAGAATATCTTCTTGGCTTTGTGATTTTGTCAAGCAACGAATTAACTTCCGATCATTCCTCTGTAAGCGCGTATCCAAATCCCGTGAAAGGAATTTTTTATCTGAACAATGATATGAAATCCCAGGCGGAATTAGTGATTACAAATTCTGTCGGGCAGGAAGTTGAAAGAAGAAAAGTAAGTAATGAAAAGCTGGTTCGCGTGGATGCAGAGAGTTATGCGAATGGCCTCTACCTCTTTACACTTACTTCGAAAACAGGAATACGAAACGGGAAATTTAATGTTCAGCATTAAATAAATCTCACGTTAACTTATTTAAAGGAAGCAATTATTGCTTCCTTTTTTTGTAACTTTGAGTGACTGATTTTTTATGAAACACCTTCTGAAGACTTTGTTACTAGTGGCTTTCGTGATGCTGAGCACAAAATTATTTGCCGTTACCGACAGCCTATCAGCAAAACCAAAACAGAATTACCAGATTTTTCTAAAGCAGCCCGGGAAAGAAATCAAGCTCCTGATGTATGAAAAGAATTTTTTACCAATCCAGGGAAAATTTTCCGAAGACAGGAAATCTGTCATCATGAATGATTACGAATTAGGAAACAGGGTTCGTATCAGAGTTGTTTATGAGGACGGAACGGTGGATGAGTTTACGAAAAGTCCTTGTTATATTGATCCGGTTATTCTTCCCTAAAAAGGTTAATTAACATAACGCGCAGCGAAGTTAGCCAACGCAAAATCCAGCGCTCGCAAACTTCGCTTAACAAAAAATTTTGGAGAACATCGAATCTAAACCGCTTTCCTCTTTCGATAATTAACAGCCGCTCTTATCTCAGTATAGCTAAAGTCATCACCAAGAGTGTTCTTCAGCAAACCCAATTCAAGATCGCCATGTTGCTCAATTGCTTTTATTGCAACAGCCAGCTTTTCTTTACTGATCAGCTTTAAAACATTTACATCTCCTGATAAAACAAAATAAGAGATGTGAGTTCCGATTGTGCTTTCGGTAAGATTTCTCTTCGCTGCAATTTCCGGAATAGAAAGTCCTTTGTTGAATAGCTCGAGCGTTGCAAGCTTTGTATCGGTAGTTTTTTCAGCTGATGGTTTCCGTTCGCGCTTAGGAGATTTATCGTTCATCTTTGTTTCAATATTATTTCTGAAACAATAATCCTGAACAATAGCGAGAAACGCTTCTCCATATTTCTGTATTTTTACTTCGCCAAAACCGCTGATGTGATGCAGATCTTCGAACTTCAAAGGAAAGTATGAAGCAAGCTCTGCTAAAGTAGTATCAGGAAAAACCACATACGGCGGAACGTTTTCGCGGGAAGCAATTGTTCTTCTCAGCTCGCGCAGCTCTTCAAAAAGGTTTTTATCATAGGCAATTTCTACACTTCCTTTTTCACTCCTGCTCTTTCGTTCTGCTCTCTCCTCCTTCTTTGATGCTACAACACGAAGCTGTACAGCTTCATTATCGTACAAAACTCTTGCTGATTTTCCTGTCAGCTTCAGCAATGTAAATTCACCTTCGCTTTGCTGAAGATAATCCTGGTCGATTAAATCTTTAATATAGCTTCTCCATTCATCCTTAGTGAATTCATTTCCTTTTCCGAAAGTGGGAAGATATTTATGCTCATCCCATATTTTCTGAGAGTCAGAACCTTTGAGGAAATCAATAACATAATTAATCCCGAATTTTTCTTTCAGACGATAAACCGCTGACAAAGCTTTTTGCGCAATGACAGTTCCGTCAAAAGTCTGAACAGATTTAGTGTTAAGGCAAACATCACAGTTACCGCAATGATCAGGAAAGCTCTCATTGAAATAATTCATTAAATATTTTCTCCTGCACTGACGCGATTCGCAATAGTCAGACATCTGCTGTAACTTGCGCAACATGATTTTCGTCTGAGCTTCATTACCTTCCACTATCGCGAAGCTTTTCAGCTTCATCATATCACCTGCGCTGTAAAAAAGAATCGCTTCGCTTGGTAAGCCATCGCGTCCTGCACGGCCTGTTTCCTGGTAATAGCTTTCAATATTTTTTGGAAGATTAACATGAATAACAAAACGGACATTTGATTTATCAATGCCCATTCCGAAAGCGATCGTTGCCACGATAATTTTTACCTCATCACGTTTGAATTTTTCCTGGTGCTTCTTTCGGGTTTCATTGTCTAATCCTGCATGATAAGGAAGAGCGGGAAAGCCATTTTCTGTCAGCTTCTCCGCAAGGGTTTCTGTGTTTTGTCTTGACAGGCAATAAATAATTCCTGAATCGTTGTTATGCTCCTGAAGATAATCCAGCACCTTATCAAAATGCTGAGACTTCGCATCAACGAGATAGCGAATGTTCGGACGGTTGAAGCTTGAAATAAAAATTTGCGGCTCATACAATGCAAGCTTTTCAACAATGTCTTTTTGAGTAAGTTTGTCCGCAGTAGCTGTAAGGGCAATTACGGGAACAGAAGGAAAATTTCTTTTCAATTCTGAAAGAGTGAGATAATCTTTCCTGAAATCGTGTCCCCAATGAGAAATGCAATGAGCTTCATCAATGGCAAATAAAGAAACATTTAGTTTTTTCAGAAAGCTCATAAAAGAGTTTTCACCGCTGCCAAGCTTTTCCGGAGCGATGTAAAGCAGCTTTAGTTTTCCGGAAGCAATTAGAGAGAAAACATTATTCTGCTCTTCGGTTGATTGTGATGAGTTTAAAAACGCTGCTTCCACGCCATTCAAACGTAAAGCATCAACCTGGTCCTTCATTAATGCAATCAATGGAGAAATGACAACTGTAATTCCTTCCATCATCAATGCCGGAAGCTGGAAGCAGAGCGACTTTCCGCCTCCTGTTGGCATCAATACAAGACAATCCTTTTTCTGCAAAACAGCATTGATAATTTTTTCCTGCTGATTACGGAATGACGAATAACCAAAATACTTTTCAAGAAGATGAAGTGAGTTTTTCATTAGAATAAAGTTTTAAAGTGAAAGAAAAAGCTTAAAGAGCTGTAAAAATATAAAATGATTTTAAACTTAATAATTTCTTCTTTGGACCTTGTCTTCTTTATTTAAAAAAATTAAACCGTAAAGGGCGCAAAGAGAAAGCGCAAAGGATGCATAGACGAATCGTGTCAGACTCAGGAAATCAGGTCTCCGTATAAATCGAACTCTTCAGCTCGTATAATTTTTACGTCAGCAAAATCTCCGATTCGAACATAGAATTTTTGAGCGTCAACTAAAACTTCATTGTCAACTTCCGGAGAATCATGCTCGGTTCTTCCTATAAAATAATTTCCTTCCTTGCGATCAAACAAAACTTTATAAGTCTTTCCAACTTTTTCACTGTTGATGTCGAAAGAAATTGATTGCTGGATGTCCATTACTTCTTCTGCGCGTTTGCGTTTTATATCATCAGGAACATCATCTGCCAATGAAAAAGCATGTGTGTTTTCTTCGTGTGAATAAGTGAAGATTCCGAGACGGTCGAAACGTGTTGCTCTCACCCAATCTTTCATTTCTTCAAAATCTTTTTCTGTTTCACCGGGATAGCCTGCAATCAGTGTTGTGCGAATCGCAATTCCGGGAACTTTATCACGAATCGAATTTACAAGATCAATCGTTTTTTGTTTTGTTGTTCCGCGTCTCATGCTCTTCAGCATATTGTCGGTGATGTGCTGCAGCGGCATATCAAGATAGTTACAGATATTCTTACGCTCATTCATCACGTCAAGAATATCCATCGGGAATCCTGAAGGAAAGGCGTAATGCAATCTTATCCATTCGATGCCTTCCACGTCAGAAAGTTTTCTGAGCAGCTCAGATAAATTTCTTTTGCCGTAAATATCCAGTCCGTAATAAGTGAGATCCTGTGCAATTAAGATAAGCTCTTTCGTTCCTTTTGAAGCAAGAAGCTGAGCTTGTTTCACGACATCTTCAATCGGAGTTGAGATGTGTTTCCCGCGCATGATGGGAATTGCGCAAAACGAGCAAGGACGATCACATCCTTCAGAAATTTTCAGGTAAGCAAAATGTTGTGGAGTTGTGAGCATCCTTTCACCAATCAGCTCATGCTTATAGTCCGCGCCGAGAGATTTAAGAAGCTTTGGTAAATCACGCGTTCCGAAAAATTCGTCTACGTTTGGAATCTCCTTTTGTAATGCAGGCTTGTAGCGCTCGCTAAGACAACCTGTAACAATAAGCTTGTCAATCCTGCCATCTTTCTTTGCCTCTGCAAACTGAAGAATGGTATCAATACTTTCCTGTTTTGCATTATCAATAAATCCGCAGGTATTAATAATTACAATTGACGAATCATCAGAGGTACTCTCATGCTCAACATCAAATTTGTTTGCGCGCAATTGTCCCATCAACACTTCGGAGTCAAAAATATTTTTTGAGCAACCGAGTGTTACTACATTGACTTTGTTTTTTTTCAGACTCTTCGTTCTCATTAACTCTTAAACAAACTATCCACGAATTCAACTTTATTAAATATCTGTAGATCCTCAACCTTTTCTCCGACTCCGATATATTTTACAGGAATTTTGAATTCATCGGAAATGGCAATTACTACTCCGCCTTTCGCAGTTCCGTCAAGCTTCGTGAGAGCTAACGCTGTTACATCTGTTGCTTTCGTAAATTCTCTTGCCTGTTCAATTGCGTTTTGTCCCGTTGATGCGTCTAATACGAGCAACACTTCATGCGGAGCCCCGGGGATTACTTTCTCCATCACGCGCTTTATTTTTGAAAGCTCGTTCATCAGGTTGACCTTGTTATGCAATCGTCCTGCTGTATCAATGATCACAACATCTGATTTTTGCGCAACTGCGGATTTGACCGTATCAAAGCTCACAGCTGCAGGATCAGATCCCATTGGTTGTTTTACGATGGGAACATCAACACGCTTGCTCCAGATGTCGAGCTGTTCAACTGCTGCTGCCCTGAAGGTATCAGCAGCTCCAAGCAAAACCTTGTATCCTGAATTCTTAAACTGGCTTGCAAGCTTACCGATAGTTGTCGTCTTCCCCACTCCATTCACACCAACAACCATGATAACAAACGGAAGCCCGTTCGAAACAGGAATAGAAAACTCTTCAGCATCAGGATTATTATTTTCTGAAAGCAGCGCTGCTACTTCATCACGAAGCAACGTATTCAGCTCGCTTGTTCCAACGTACTTATCGCGGGCAACACGCTCTTCAATACGTTTAATAATTTTCAGGGTCGTATTAACGCCTACATCAGAGGAAACAAGAATCTCTTCAAGGTTATCAAGAACTTCAGCATCTACGGATGATTTTCCCGCGATCGCTTTGGTGAGACGGGAGAATATGCTGGTCTTTGTTTTCTCCAGTCCTTTGTCGAGGCTTTCTTTTTTATCCTTTGTAAAAAAACTAAGCAGGCCCATGGATGTGTTTCGTTATACGTTATTAGTTTATTCGTTATAAGGTTTGTGGGGAAATGAAAAAAGCTTCCTTCAAAAAGAAAGAAGCTTAAGTGCTGATCTGAATTCAACAGAATTATTTATTCTTCAGAAAATCTTTTACGTGATCGTTGTGAACGATTTCTTCCTTGAAGGTATAAGCTCCTGAAGGAGTCTTTACCATCTTGATCACTTTTGAAAACTCTTTTCCTTTTCCTGATTTGAGCGTTGCAACTACTTTCTTTGCCATTTTATTTTAAGATTGGAGTCGGGAGTTCGGAGTTCGGAGAATTAAATTGGAACTTCGAAAGCCAACAATTATTATTTAATTTCTTTGTGTAAGGTCATTTTTTTCATCACCGGGTTGTATTTTTTCAGCTCAATACGCTCAGTGGTGTTCTTCTTATTTTTAGTCGTGATGTACCGTGAAGTTCCCGGTAATCCGCTTGTCTTGTGCTCTGTGCACTCAAGAATCACCTGGATTCTGTTTCCTTTTTTTGCCATTTTGTAATAAAATTAACTGTTAATCTGAAAAATCGCCCAGCAGGACTATCTTTCGGGCTGCAAATATAGTAGAATTTTTCAATTCCAAAAGCACTAACCCGGGATTTTTTTTGATCCTGACCTTAGCTTTTCAGCAATCCTTCAATGATTTTCTCAACGGAAACTCCATCAGCCTCCGCCTTATAATTCCTAACAATACGATGACGAAGGATAGCCGGAGCAACTGCCTTTACATTTTCGATATCAGGTGAGAATTTTCCATTAAGGGCTGCATGACATTTCGCGCCAATCACAAGATATTGCGAGGCACGCGGCCCGGCTCCCCATGAAATGTAATTGTTTACATCAGGAGTAGCTACTGGTGTATTGGGTCTTGTTTTTTGAGCGAGTGATACAGCGTACTGCAGCACATTATCAGGGATGGGAATTCTACGGATCAGGCTTTGGAAATAAACGATCTCCTCAGCAGAAATAATTTTTTCAAGCTTAATATTAAGATCAGAAGTAGTATTCTTTACAACGTTCACTTCCTGCTCGAACGAAGGATATGTAAGCCATACGTTGAACATAAAACGATCGAGCTGAGCTTCAGGAAGAGGATAGGTTCCTTCCTGCTCAATCGGATTTTGAGTTGCCAATACGAAGAAAGGAAGATCAAGAGCATAACGTTTTCCTGCAGCAGTAACGGCATATTCCTGCATCGCTTCAAGCAATGCGCTTTGCGTTTTTGGAGGAGTTCTGTTGATCTCATCAGCAAGAATAATATTCGCGAACAACGGACCTTTTACAAAACGAAAATGACGTGACTCATCGAGGATTTCAGTACCGATGATATCAGAAGGCATTAAATCCGGAGTAAACTGGATTCGATTGTATGTAAGGCCAAGCGTTTGTGCGATCGTGTTTACCAATAAAGTTTTTGCAAGTCCGGGAACTCCGACCAGGAGACAATGTCCGCGGCTGAAAATAGAGATAAGAACATCCTGAACAACTTCATCCTGGCCGATAATCACTTTACCAATTTCACTCCTGAGACGTTTGTATGAAGCAACTAAATCCTGCACTGCTTCAACATCCGATGCATATTGTTTTGACATGTTTTTAAAAAAAAGTTATATGTTATTAGTTATAAGTTATACGGAAGGCGATTTGTAAATCCTTAATCAGTTACTGCTATCTCTCCAATGTTTCAAAGCCTCGCACGAATCATATTCTTCGTTGATATGGATATAGGTTGACTTCTTTTTTTTCATCACCCAATCGCTCATTGCTTTACTCTGTTTTTCCTGCAAAGCAATTTCCTGGATTCTTTGGTAATCATCTTTCAGGTTTGCCTTGTGAGGTTTGGTTCTGCTTTTCACCATGATCAGGCGATACGCATTTTTTCCTTCAGGTGTTGACATCAGCATTGGTGATGATATCTTGTTTAACGGCATCGTATCGACAGAGAAGAATAACATCTTATCTAATTTATCAGGAGCGATGTGAGTAGTTCCTGTTTCAGGATTTAAAAGCAAGCCGCCATTGTTGCGCGTGTCTTCGTCATCAGAGTATTTTTCAGCTGCTGCTTCAAAGGTGATGCTGCCAATCTCAATCTTATTTTTCAGACTGTCGAGCATGTGAACAGATTTTAACAGATCGTTATCGGAAATTTTTGGCTGAAGAAGAATATGACGGACATTGATCTGGTCACCTCGTCTTTCGACAAGCTGTAGAATATGATAACCGAACTTTGTTTCCACGATCGGTGAAACTTCACCGGCCTTCAGGTTAAAAGCCGCGGCTTCAAACTCCGGAACCATCTGTCCTCTTTCGAAAAAGCCGAGCTCTCCTCCTTTCTTCGCTGTTGTGGGATCCTGCGAATACAACGCTGCGTAAACAGCGAAGTCATCGCCGGCAATAATTTTATTCCGATACTCTTCGAGCTGCGATTTTACGCGCTGCTTTTCCTCATTGCTTATCGGAGGCTTGCTGACAATCTGCGCAATCTCAAGCTCAGCTTCAATGTAAGGAACACTGTCAGGAGGAATGCTCTCGAAATATTCTCTCACGTTATTCGGAGTTGCTGTAATGTCGTGAGTAATCTTTCCCTGCATGGTTTGCACTGTGAGCTGATCCCTGATCACATCGTGAAAATCAGCCTTCAGCTGTGAAATTGTTGTATGAAAATATTCTTCAAGCTTCTGCTCCGAACCGATCTGCCTTATGTAGTAACGCATTCTTTTATCAAGCTCTCCGTCAACCTGACTTGCAGAAACAATAACACTGTCGAGCTCCGCCTGGTTGATCAGCAATTTCTGAAGCAACAGCTGATCGAAGATTATGCATCTTCCATCTGTGCTGCGCTCTCCGCCCTGCGCGAGAAACTGCATGTATTGCTTTTCAATATCCGACTTGAGAATTATCTTATTCCCGACTACAGCCATCACCGCTTCAATAACCTGTGGCTTTTGAGCAATGACACTTTCAGAGGAAGCGGCCAGTAAAACAAGAAGAAAGAGGAAATATTTTTTTATCATAAGGATGCAAAGTTAATTTTTTAATACACTTCAAAGTCGCCATTTCTTTTAGCGTTTTCAAACGTCTCCTGTTCCATCGTTTCAACCAGCTTTAGCTTACGTTGATTAACGATCATTGTCCTGATATTATTCTCCTCAAAGCTTAAAGGAGAAACACTGTTCTTAGTCTTAAATCCTTTAATAGAGACTAAATAGACATTTGAAGAATCTTCGATCTCTATATTCCTGTTGCTCTGAAGGAACTGCTCCTTATCGTATGTCTTGATCGGAATTTCCTTTAACAAATCATCAAACAAAAGCCAAACGTTATCATCGAGATAATAGTTCAAAGCATACTGGTGACAATATTCGGCAAGCGACTTCCTGTCCTTTTCATTATCGGATTTATACCATTGTTTTGCCTTGTCGATCTTAGGTGATTTCTTGTTCAGTTTCAGATAGATAACCTTAATTATATTATCCTTTAATTCAAAATTATTCTGATTGTTATTATAGAAATCCTCAACCTCCTTTTCTGAAATTGTCGTATCGAGGTTTTGCTCAATTAATGCTTTCTCGTATGCATAAGTGATCAGCGAATTCCTGTATTCGAGGAGCTGCTTTTCAACATCTTTTTTTTCATTATTCAGATTGTCCTCCGCTTTTGATAAAACAACTTTCTGGCGGATCCAGCTCTGTATATAATTTTTAACAATTGAAATGCTGTCCTGCTTTCCGGTTCCGGGTGGAATAATTCCTGTAAGATCATCAGGATAAAGATAATCATCAAAGACGCGGGCGACTGCATTCTTCTTATCCGCTTTCTTTTTAAACAGCTTGCAGGATGAAGAGACAAGAGATACAGAAAGAAAAAAGAGAATGATGTAGCTTTTCCTCATTAACATTTGACTCTGACCTGAAATTGAATGACTAATGACTAAGCACTATTGATTAATAAATGATTAATAACTAAGGCACTAATGATTAAAATTTCCTTAGTCATTAGTGCCTTAGTTATTAGACATTACAAAACGTCAATCGGAATATTTTATTGCCAATATTATTTTGTCACCGTATCAACCACTTCCTGGTGAACAACCACAGGATATTTCTGCCTTAACGAATCAATCCATTCTTTCTCGAGAAAGGCTTGATAGTCGGCAGTTACAAGTCCTTTTGCTTCATCAAGCGTTTTTGGCTGTGAAGGAATAAATTTCTTCACATCAACAAATACAACCTGGTTGTTTCTCTTAATGTTTTTAGTGATGCCCGGAATCCATTGAATTGAATCGATCACTTCATTATCACCTTTCAAAAATTTGCCTGACTTAACCTGTAGATTAAGCTGGGAATTTTTATTTACATTAGCGAGAAGCGTATCGAGATCATCGATCTTTTTCATTTTCAGCCTTACCTCTTTCGCAACTTCAGCATTCGCGCAAGTGTAGATAACAGCTTCCAGGCGATCGCCCCATTTGTAATTATTTTTATTCTTTTCATAAAATTCTCTCAGGCCGGTTGAATCCTTCACAGCTTTCGACCATACTTTTTTATCAGTGAGTTCAAACAAAAGAATACCGTCACGATATTCCTGCATAAGATTCCTGAAATCAGGGTAAAGAGAATCAAGATGTTTTTCCTCGTATGCAAGACTCATGTCATTCACCCACTCGTTATAGCTGTTGTTCGCAAGACTAACCGGTGTAACACCTGTTTTGCGTGACTGGTGATCAAATAAATATTTCGCGAAATCCTGCTGTGTGTAAGCTGTATTCTGAAGCATGAACATAGGGCCTTTCAAAGCCGAGGCTTGCTCCATTGTCCACTTTCCCTGCACTAATGATGAATCAACAACCTTCATGAATTCATCCTTGGCTTTAGGAACTTCCCTGAAATTATATTTTGTTTTGATGCGGTTGATCATTGATGATTTGCTCAGCTCAGAACGACTGTCCTTTGCAACTTTCGTTTTCAAATCCTGCTGAAGCTCTTCATAAGTTCCCAAAGGTTTTCTTTCAAGCATTTTTACAATATGCCATCCGTAAGATGTCTTGAACGGAGCCGAAACATCACCAACATTTTTCAAATCGAACGCAGCTTTTTCAAATTCAGGAACCATTCTTCCTGTACCGAACACAGGCAACATTCCGCCATTCTTTGCTGAACCCTGGTCATCAGAAAATTGTCTTGCAAGGTCTTCGAAATTTTCTCCGGCTTTCACTTTCTCATAGATCTCATTGATTTTCTTTATAGCAGAAAGTGAATCTTCCGCCTTTTTCCCTGACTCTGTTCTTACCACGATATGCTCAACCTTTACTTCTCCCTGCGCAGGACGCGATTCTGTCACTTTAATAATATGATATCCGAAACGTGTTCTCACCGGCATTGAAATCTCGCCAACCTTTAAATTATAGGCAGCTGTTTCAACAGGGTAAACCATTTGAAGCGTAGTAAAGTATCCAAGATCCCCTTCATTGTCTTTCGATGAAGGATCATCTGATTTTGCCTTTGCGGTTTTAGCAAAGTCAGCTCCTTTTAAAATTTCCTGGCGGATTTTTATCGCTTTGTTATAGGCCTCCAACGTGTCTTTCGGAAGCGCATCAAGACTAAGCTTAATAAGAATGTGGCTTGCGCGGACATCAGACTTCATCCTGTTATAAGCTTCTTTCAAAAGGTTGTCAGTTACTTCCTTATCGACGAGATAAGGTTGCGCCAGTTGTTTGCGATAACCTGCAAGCTCATCAACAAAAGATTGCGCTGTGTCCATTCCAAGACTCATCGCCTCTTTTACCTTCAGCTTATAGTTGATGTAAAGCGTGAGATAATCATTGACAGATTTTTTATCGAATGATGTTTCTTTTGTATTGTTCTTTTTGAAGACGCGTTCGAATTCGCTTTTGCTGATGTCTTCGCCTGCGATAGTCAGGATGGTTGGACTTTTTTCCTGCGCATACATAGAAGCCCAGAAGAGAAAAGATAAAACGAACGATGAAAATAATTTCTTGCTCATAAGTAAGAGATAAAATTTTTGGAGGCGCAAATTTAACAATAGATCGTTGCCGTTCAAATTTGATGTTGGGGGCGCAAGTAATGTCTTTTTTCTGAATTACTTATGAAAAAAGAGGCAAGAATCAGGAATCAAGAGTCAAGATTGAAGCTGGAGGCTGCATGCCAGCGGTTAAATTGTGGTAAATAAAAAAAGCTGACACTTTCGTATCAGCTTTTATAACCGGGCTTTTTATTTATGAATGTTGAACCGCTTCCATTGTGTCGGCTGTCGGGCCGTACACAGAAGGAATTTTTCCGCCCATTGGACGCAGGTAAGTAGTCATTTGTCCGCGGTGATGGATTACATCCATTAAAAATGTCCAGGCCATATTCATGGCAGGAGCTTCGAACGCTTTGTTTCCGTTCACCATGAATGGAACCAATTTCTCATTCCATGTTTTTTCATCCATGGAATTAATCTTTGTAAGCAATTCCTGGCTCTTTGTTTCAAAATGTGTTGCAGCTTCTGCAGGAGTTGTAAATTTTGCATGAACATTATGACCGATAGTTCCTTTATCAGCCATCTCGATAAGATCGTCAACATGAGTAGTCATGTGAGACATTAATTCAAATGCTGAGCGGTTTTTGGGATGTGGACGATAATCCATTTTGTCTTTTGGCAATGCTTTCAGAACATCAACTGTTCCTTTAACTTCAGACTTCCACTGTGCTGCAAAAAAATCTTTATTTGTCATGGGGTTTCGGGTTTAATAGTGAATACTGTTTTTTGAATTTCCTCAAAAGTAATAGAAAATTGACACCGCAAAAGCGCTGTTGAAAAGTATAAAGTTAAATTAACATAGTGATCTCCTCTGCGAACCTCAGGGATATATTTTTGTCTCGCAGAGGTTCGCTGAGAAAATGAGAGCCGCAGAGAAATACTGAAATTATTGTATTGTTTGCTTAAAATTTTTAATCCCAAAAGCTTACATTCGTTATCATGAAAAATTACGATACCGTTTCGGAAGCCGTAAATGATTTGGTGAAGCGTGGCTATACAGCTAATTTCAAAATCACTGAAACCTGCATTGATTGCGAGGAGAAAAGCATTTCATTAAATCCCGATGATTTTGAGATTGACGAGTTTTATCGTTTTGAAGGAGATTCAGATCCTGAAGACGAAGCTGTTGTTTATGCAATCTCTTCTACAAAAAATAATATAAAAGGTGTGCTGGTAAATGCTTTCGGAGCTTATTCAGATTCTTTGTCGAATGAGATAATTTCGAAATTAAAAATCAATCGGAATGATATGCCTTAATCAGTGATTACCATTACCTCGAATAATTCGGAGCTTCTTTAATAATAGTCACATCATGCGGATGACTTTCTCTTACTCCTGCAGCGGTGATCCGAACAAAATTCGCTTTTTGTAAATCTGCAATTGTGTGAGCACCACAGTATCCCATGCTTGCACGAAGACCACCTACAAGCTGGTACAATTCTTCAGCAATCGTTCCTTTATATGGAACGCGGCCAACGATTCCTTCCGGAACAAGCTTTTTCACATCATCGGTTTGCGATTGGAAGTAACGATCCTTGGAGCCTTCGCGCATCGCTTCGATAGAACCCATGCCGCGATACAGCTTGAATTTTCTTCCTTCGTAAATCATTGTTTCTCCCGGCGATTCTTCAGTTCCCGCGAGCAACGATCCTAACATCACCATATGCGCTCCCGCTGCAATTGCTTTTGCAATGTCTCCTGAAAAACGAATTCCTCCGTCAGCAATTACCGTCACACCGGAATTTTTTAATGCCTGCGCAACCTGGTACACAGCGGAAAATTGTGGAACTCCGACTCCTGCGATAACACGGGTTGTACATATCGAGCCCGGACCAATTCCAACTTTTACTGCGTCAGCTCCTGCGCTCACTAACATTTTTGCAGCGTCAGCAGTTGCAATATTTCCTACTATGACCTGAAGTTTCGGAAACGCTTTCTTCACGCTCTTAAGCGCATCAATTACACCCTTTGAATGTCCGTGCGCGGTATCCATTGTGATGATGTCAACACCTGCCTCTACAAGAGCCTGCGCACGTTCGAGCGAATCCTTTGTTATACCGATTGCTGCTCCTACTCTCAGTCTTCCGAACTCATCCTTGCATGCGAATGGCTTTGACTTAATTTTTAAAATGTCTTTGTATGTGATAAGCCCGATGAGCTTTCCTTTTTTATCTACAACAGGAAGCTTTTCAATTTTATACTCCTGGAGAATATCCTCAGCTTTTTTCAGATCAATGCTTCCTTTCGCAATTACCAAATTATCCTTCGACATGATCTCAGATATCGGGCGATTCATATTTTTTTCAAAACGCAGATCGCGATTGGTGCAGATCCCGACAAGAATATTTTCTTTCGTCACCACAGGAATTCCCCCGATACGATAGTCCTTCATTATCTTCAATGCATCTGACACCAGCGCATCCTTGTGAAGTGTAACCGGGTCTGCAATCATACCGCTTTCGGAACGCTTTACATCTCTTACCTGCGCTGCCTGCTGCACTATGCTCATGTTCTTATGGATGATGCCGATACCGCCTTCCTGCGCCATAGCAATGGCCATGCTGGATTCCGTGACAGTATCCATAGCAGCCGACATAACAGGAATATTAACTTTTATTTTCGCAGTAAGTTTTCCGGAAATATCTACCTGGTTGGGAAGAATATCAGAATAAGCCGGGACGAGCAATATGTCGTCATAAGTAAGAGATTCACCGAGAAAACGATCGTTTGCAACTTTCATGGAGGAATAGAGGTTTGAAAAAAGTTGCACGCAAATCTACAAAAGAAAATTCGAATTCCGGATTTCGAAATTCGAATTTTATATAAAATAATCAAATGCCTGAAATCAGCTTACCTTATTACAGTAAGCGAACCCTTCTTGGTAATTTCCGTTCCGTCAGTACCTGTTACCGTAAAGAAGTAAACGTATACTCCGTCAGGAACCAACGATCCTTTATAAGTACCATCCCATCCTTTTTTAGGATCTGTATTATGGAAGACATTTTCTCCCCAGCGATTGAAAACATCAAGGTTGTATGATGTTCCGTTTACAAAAGACTTGAAAGGATTGAACTCATTGTTCAGAGAGCCGCCTCCCGGGCGGAATGCATTCGGCACAAATACAATCGGGGCTTGTGTTACACATACCTGGTTTGAACGGCTTGTATCCCTGAACCCGAACATGTTTCCGGCTCCCTCATATGATTCAACATAATAGCAGAAGACTCCGTCAGCATAAATTTTTGTTGACACATCATCAATAACCTGTCCTGATCCGAAAGCAACTGTATTGATGACACCATCTGAAACTCCATCCATGCTCCTGTAAACAAGATAATGATCAACACCACCAAGCCACACTTCATAATCATTCCATTCAACAGTGTTGCTGATGTCGTCATTCGCTACCACGGTGAGGAAAATTGTACGGGCAATATCAGAAGTAAAGGCATCCTGTCCGCAGCTGTCAACAGCAATTACCTTATAGAAATAGCTTTGCTCGCTTGTCTTCGCTGTGTTATCAATAAATTCAACAGAGGCGCGTAAAGGATAAGCAGACACTGTTCCAATTGTTGAATAGGTTCCTCCGCGTGAATCAGAACGTAAAAATTTATACTTGTTCACCTGTGCGAAAGTATCCACATACGCTTTTATCGTCACCGTATTATCACCGGTAACAGTAGCGGTATGGATGTACGAGAAGTTTGGTGCTATGATAATATGCGCTGTGATGCAGACGTGATTGGAAGTTGAAGTTCTTGTTGCCGTTGTGATATCATTCGCTCTTATATAATAGCAATACGTTGTGCTTTGAATAAGATGAATATGCTTATAAGTTGTGGAAGCTGTTGTATCCAGCAGATAAGGAGCACCACCGTTTTCACTTACAAAAATACTGTACTTCACCCCGGGCCAGTTCACATATGAGCTCCAGTCAAGTGTTATCGTTGAAGCGCAAACGTCAAGTGAGCCTCTCAGAAAAATCGTGTTCTGCGGATTTCCCATCGAGCTTGGATTTCCGCAGCTGTCAATGGCAAAAATCCGGATAGGAATTGAAGCCGCGTTCGCGTTAAGGTTTGTTACGTATGATGTATTGTTGATTCCATAAACAGTATCAATCGGAGTGAGAGTGCTTCCGATCACAGAAAGAATTACATAGGCTTTCGTATCAAGCGATGTATCTGCTTTCCATGAGGCGATTGCATTTCCTGCTGCATCAACTGAAACTGAATCAAGAAGAGGAACTGAAGGAGGAATGAGATCCTGGAAAGCATCACCGGCAACGCTTGATACAGAACGGCATCCGGATGAATCTTCCACCTCTACACGATATCTTACTGTATCATTGCAAATCGTAATCGGATCATCGTATGTTGCACTGACTTGCGTATCAACCGAATCAATCAACGTCCATACTCCGGCAGGATATCCGCGATAGATATAATAGTAAGCTTTATTGGTTGGGATTAATGGATTATGTGTCGAGTTCCAAACGAGATGTGCAACTCCTGTTCCTGAATTAATTGCATTAAGCTTAATTGCCTGAACAGTATCCGTTGAATTACCTACAGTATAGTTATCACAACCTGACTTCACCTTCATGTAATAATATGCAAGCTGGCTGTTACCATCAACACCAACATGGTTATAGCTGGTCTGCGCATAATTGGTCACGCTGTCTATCAGGCTGAAAGGCCCGACAGGAGAAGATGAATAATAAATCTGGTAGCACTTAAAAGAGCCGGCCGAATCAACACCAGGAACCCAGCTAAGTGTAACGCTTCCATCAGGCTGAACCGCTACACATCGAATACTCGGCGGAGCAGCCAATGGTGGCGGCAGCAGAACAACAGTAATTGTCGCTGTTGATATTCCCGGCACCGGACAAAAATCATCAAAGAGCTTTATGACAAAAGTATATGCGTTTGAAAAGCTTCTGCAGTTCTGGCTAAAGCCAAGCTGGCTGCAGGAAGTGTTCCAATCAAAATCAATTGCATAGTTGAGCAGCGTGTCGAAGCCTATAGGTGAAGGTGATAAAGTCGCACAGGGAGGATATAAGCAGGCACCATTCGGATTTACAAACAACGGATCAAATTCAAGCCCCGATGCAGTTGCATGAATGTGCTGCGGGACAAAGGCAGCATTAAAATCAAAGTCACCACCGTTCAAAGTGAAATGAACATTTTGTCCTGCGTAAACGGTATCGGAGTAAACGCTGTGAGGAGCTCCTGTGACGGGATCAGGGAATGGTGGGAATAATGTCGGAGGATTATTCGCCATGCCAGTATTAATCGCCGGGCATGCATTCAATATCACCTGGATCTCCCTGTAAATCTCAGCGACTTTTGTTCCGCATTTATATGCCGCTACTTTGATTACAAACACAAATGTTCCGGCCGTATAAGAAGTATATCTAACCTCACCGCTGAGACGATCAAGCGTTGCCGCCACGTTTCTTACATCTTGCGCAGGGCCCGGCAAAGGGCTTGAAAAACTATAACCTCCGGTGAACAAAAGATTAACAGGCGACCATGCAGTACATGGTGGCGGATCTCCTCCACCGATTGCATCAAGCGGATGATCCCAATCGTAAACCAGCGAATCCAACTCGTTGTCAACAGCATTGTGATTAAACACAAACGGGTACCCGGTACAGATAATCGTTCTTGGAATTTCAAAAAACTTTGGTGAATTATCGTAGCATGGATTTGCATTTCTACCGAGATAAGGATACATCCACGCTCTCAGGGTAAGACCATGCGATCCCGGATTTTGTAAATTTGTAATTGCCGTATTTCTTGCTGAGCTGTACCAATAAAAAACCCATCCTGTAGCAGGAGGAACACCATTCAGAGTTACAGGGTTTGACTCATAAATAAATTCCTGAACAGCTCCAGGAGTTGTTCCTGTTGCGCCGGCGCAAGTAATGCTTGGTCCCGCGGCGTTACATACAGGAGAATTGTCAAGCTGTGAGATCAAATTACAAGGAATGCTCCCGATAGGAGCATTCGTGCAAAGAGTAACTGAGACAGGTCCGGCGATACCGTTGCAATCACGATAAAGCTTCATCTGAAATTTGTATTGACCACTTGCCAGGCACGTCCATGTAATTTCTCCGCCCATCAGGTGAGATGCTGAAACAAATTCAGCAAATAATGAGAATAGAAGAATCAGGAATGGGGTTATTTTTTTAATCATCAGAATGAACGGATTTTCAATCATCAAACATACTAAATTTTTAACTCAAAAGCCACTACTTTATCCAGCCACCACCTCATGAAAATCAGCCGGATCAAGGTATTTCTCGGCAAGCACCATGAGCTCTGCGGATTTTATATTGCGGACAGTATCAATAAACCGATAATAGTAGTCATAGTGCAGGCCATACAAATACAGGCTTTTCCAGCGGTCAGCCAGGTGGAATGCGCCATCAATACCTTTCAAAAAGCTTCCGATCATGAAGTTTTTCACCATTAAAAGTTCATAATCTTCAAGGGGAGCCTTCCTGAGCTTTTCAACCTCCTTATAAATCTCTGCAACGGCAAGATCTTTAACATCAGCGCCAACTTCAGTGGAAATAAAAAAGCATCCCGCATCTTTCATCGAGAATACCGCTGACCCGATGCCATATGTATATCCTTTATCCTCCCTGATATTGCTCATAAGCCGTGATCCAAAATATCCTCCAAGAGCAGTGTTTAAAACAGTCATGCCGATATAATCAGGATGGGTTTTGTTAAATAGTACTTTACCAATCCGGATAGCTGACTGAACAGCACCTTTCTTTTCAACACGATGTTTCTTTACCGGATCAGAATGAATCTGAACAATTGTCCTGTGATTGTCTGAGCTTCTGCTCCAGTCATTCTTCCCGAAAAATTTATTCAGCAGGCTTAAAGATTTATCATCCACTCTTCCTGAAGCGATGATAGTGCAATTGCCGCTCGTGTAATTCTTTTTATGAAAGCTTTGCAAAGATTTGTGATCAAGTCGTTCGTAATCTTCAGACGTAGTGGAATGACCATATGGATGCTCAGCTCCGAAAATAATTTCATTGAACTTCTTTCTCGCAACCACATTTACTTTTTCGTTTTGAACTACCAGCCGCTGCTTGTTATTTTGTATGAAGACCGACAGCTCATTCTCAGGAAAAACTGAATCCGTAAGTATTTCACGAAGAACGGGAAGTGTTTGCTCAAGATATTTATTCAATGTAAACAAAATGACAGAACATGAATCGGATGATTCCTCGGTTTCATAAAACGCGCCGAAGCTGTCGATCATTTCCGCAAGCTGCTGCGAGTTATGCTTAGAGCTTCCCTCGCTCAGCATCCTGTTTGCCGCTGAATTAAGAACAGGCATCGAAGGGTCGAACGCTGCATTCATGAACAGCAACTCAATCTTCACCAAATCCTGGAATCCCGCATTCACCGAATAAACCGGAATGCCGTTATCCAATAATGATTTTTGCGCTTCCTGTATTTTAATTGTACCGATATCTTCCGGCACCGGAACTTTTTTTCTGTCAATTGACCCGATCATTTCCACTGTTTAATTTTTTTTTGAAAGGTAATAGAGCACTGAACAATTTGTATCGCGGAATATTTCGCTTGCCTGCTTCCTGATATCTTCTGCGGTTACAGACCTGTAAAATTTTATTTCCGTATTCACGAGATCAACATCACCCATGTATTCAGCGACAGCGAGATTCAAGGCGCGGCCGGAAAGATCAATCTCTGAAAACACCATGGTTGACTCAACTTTATTTTTCACTTTTTCAATTTCATCAGCATTTACCAATTCTTTTCCGGCCTTCTCAAGCTCAATGTCGATCGCATGCTCCGCATCTTTCACGGAAACGCCTTTTACGAGCTTGCCTTCCACTACTACAAGTCCTTTATCGAAATCAGCTGTAGTGTATGCGTTAATTTCAGAAAACAATTTTTTCTTTTTCACCAGCTCATGATAAAGCCGTGACGATTTTCCCCTTGATAAAATATCAGTGAGAAGATCGAGAGCGTAAAATTCTTTCTCAAGACGCGAGCAGCAATGATATGCTTTGTAGATCGAATCATAAGGAACATCGCGTTCCACCGTAAGCTCTCTTCGCTCCGATTGTTTCGGTTCGGCAGGATAGCTTCTCTCCGGCTTTACATTTCTCCTGATTTCACCAAACCATTTTTCCGCGCTTTTGTAAACATCTTCTGTCTTTACATTTCCCGCTACAACCATTATTGCATTGTCAGGACAATAATAGCTATTGAAAAAAGCTTTCACCTCATCGAGAGTAGCTTTTTCAATATGAGAAATTTCTTTCCCGATTGTGGCCCACTGATATGGATGCACTTTGTACGCAAGCGGACGTAACAGCAGCCACACATCACCATAAGGCTGGTTAAAATAACGCTGCTTGAACTCTTCAATCACCACCTGCCGCTGAACTTCAAGACTCTTTTTTGAAAAAGCGAGATTCAGCATCCTGTCGCTTTCCAGCCAAAACGCTGTTTCAAGGTTCTGCGCAGGTAAAGTGAGATAGTAATTGGTAATATCGTTATTGGTAAACGCGTTATTATCTCCTCCTGCAACTTGCAACGGGCTGTCGTAGTCGGGAATGTTTATTGATCCTCCGAACATAAGATGCTCGAAGAGATGAGCAAAGCCTGTTTTAGCGGGATCTTCATCGCGGGCACCAACTTTATATAGAATATTTACAGTTGCCAGCGGTGTGGATTGATCTTCATGAACAATCACAGTAAGTCCGTTGGAGAGAGTTGTTTTGTTGAATGAAATCATACAATTGAAGAAGCTTCAGAAGTAATTTAGAAACGATTAATTGGTGAATTTAAAAATCTTTCAGCAGGAAAATATTGTGTAAAGGTAATTGTTTTGCACATGTTTAAAGAAATCATTCTTCGTATTTTGCATTTGTAAAAAAACCGTTATGAGAAAAAAAATATTGCTTTGTTTCCTGCTCTGTCTTGGAATGATGAAGGCGCTGCCGCAAGGTTCAATCACCGAGAGAAAAGATCTTCATGACCTGCTGGAAACAAGAAGACAAAAGTTTGATGCGTACTCGGGATCGCTGGAAAGGAAAAGCGGCTTCTTCGGCAACAAAACAAAAAAAGATGTTCAGAAAAGCAATGATGTGCTTACAGATATTCTTGCCATAGATAATCACATCATCAGCCTTCTTAACCGTGTTGTGGACTTCAGGAATTATGAAAAGGTAAACAGGAATTATGATTTGTATGCAAGCCGCGAGCAGCTCAGCAATCTTGAGCATGCTGCCGACACATTGTTAAAGCAGCTGGATGCTTCCACCGTTTTGAACGCGCATCTAAAAACCAAAATCAAACGTCTTCAATGGGAATTCTGGCTGCTGTTCGTGGCCTTCATTACAGTTCTGATTGCCGTGGTCCGAAACAAATATCTTACACGTGAATAAAATTTCATTTTTCCGTTTCTTCAGAAACTCGCACCTTTGGTCAAATCTTCACGCAGAATTGAGACGGAATTTATTTTTATTAATGATCGTTGCTGCCGGCATCCTTGGCTGCACAAAAGAAAATGAACGTCCTCAATGGGAAGTGCAGGTAGTCGGGCCTGTTTTACATGCTACACTCGGAGTCGATAATTTCATTGCCGATTCAATTATTCATGTTGACAATTCACATGCGATCAGCTTAGCGTATGAAAATGTTATTTATGAGAGCAAGATTGATTCGCTTTTTCAAATACGCGATACGGTAATTCCAACGGTAGTCACTTTTCCATTTACATCTTTTAACCTCGGAGCCAATACTCCATTTTACGGTTCTACCAATGATCTCGTAATGAATATAGATGACGTTGAATTGCGGACCGTGATTTTGAAATCAGGAATGCTGCATGTTTCAGCATTCAATCGTCTCCAGACAAGAGTGATTTACACCTACTCCATTCCAAAAGCAAAGCTGAATGGAATTCCGTTCCAGGTTTCTGTTCCTATGAACGCCGCTCCTGCAGGAGGCTCTACTTCTTTCACGCACGATTATGATATGACGGGCTACACGATTGACCTGACAGGAACTTCCGGAAATACAGTAAACACATTAAGCTATAGCATTTCGGCACGGACGGATACTAATTCAGCCAGCACCACTATTTTCATGAATGACACTTTAGTGAATCTTGATGCTTCGCTTCGAAACATTGTTCCTTATTATGCGAAAGGATATCTTGGACAGAGGGAAATTAATGACGGCAATACAACGAGAAACTTCAATCCCTTTGGCGCTATTCAGAGCGGGAACTTCCGCCTGAAGGATATTACGATGAAGTTTATTATTGAAAACAGCATCGGGATTGATGCGCAGGCTTTTCTCAGCTCGATACAATCGTTTAACTCTTCAACCAACACCCTTGTTAATCTCACTGCTCCTTCGCTCGTAAATCACACTATCAATATAAACCGTGCTACAGAAAGCGGCAATCCGGCTAGTCCTGTAAACCCGACTAATTATATTATTACGCTCGACAGTACTAATTCAAACATCAAAGCTTTTATTGAAAATCTTCCTGACCGTTTGAATTACTCAATGAGACTAAATACAAATCCGGGAGGAAATATTTCAAGCAGCAATGACTTCGTGTTCAGCGATTATTTATTAAAAGTAAAATTGAAAGTCGAGATGCCACTTGCATTCGCAGCGGATCATCTCACACTTGCTGATACAAGCGCCTTCGAGGTTCAGAACAAGGAAGATTTTGATCCTGTAGGCGCAGGAACGTATACGCTGATTGTCGACAACGGATTTCCTTTTGAAGCCGATGTTCATCTTGAATTGCTTGACGAGAACAATCAATTTGTTGATTCGCTTCCTGTAACAGGACCTGTCGCGGCTGCTCCCGTTGACGCAAGCTTCAAAGTAATCGCGCCGAAGCGTACAAAAATCCCTGTTGTCATAGACGCTTCAAGAAAGCAACGGATATTGAACGCGAAAAATCTTTATGTGCGCGCAAGCTTCACCACACCGGCTTTTCCTGAATACATCCGGATTTATTCCGACTATAAGCTTAAGCTGAAACTTGTAGCTGATGCTACGTATCTAATCGACTGATTTGTGAAACGTATTGCATCTCTCGCGTTATTTATTTTTTTCTGCAAGACTGTTCCGGCCCAGCAATCAGGCTTGCCGTCTTCATTGGTTCCTGAAAATGTAAAGGACATAAATACACTTTCGCTTTATTCCGATTTTTTCTTTGCATCCAATGCTATCACAAATGAATTGGCAAAAACATATTTCCTGAACAGGTTCATTACAGATGCAATGAAAAATGATGTGAGTAAAAATCTGAAAGACAACAACAGGTTTGGAGGCGAATTCACAACAGAAATTTATTTTCGTCACAAACCTGATTCGCTTTTCGGAATGTCAGGATGCAGCTGGTTTACCGGATTAAAAAATGTCAACCATGTGAGCTCAGCATTTACAAGAGATTTGTTTGAAGTCTATTTCCGCGGAAATAAAAATTACGCCGGAAAAACTGCTGTGCTCGGAGAATTCAATTACCTCTTTTTAAAATACCAGCAGCTGCAGTTCGGAATTTCAAAATCTATAAAGAAGAAGCTGAACATTTTTGAAGCAGGAATTGCAGTCGGGTTTAATGTTGGCCAGCAATTGCAAACCATTCATTCTTCAAAGACTGATATTTATACTGAAGACATTGGTGAATATATTGATGTAAGCACCAGCGTGGAAACTCACAACAGCGATTCGCTCCGCAAGAATTTAGGATCGTTTAACGGCTTCGGATTATCTACAGATTTATTTTTCAAAGCGGAAATAAAAAAGAAGCACTTCTTCACATTTAAAATTTTTAATCTCGGTTTCATAAAATGGAACAGCAAGACAACCGAATTAAAAGCAGACAGCAGCTTTCATTTTGAAGGAGCTGATGTAAGCAGCATCCTGAATTTTTCCGACAGCATTAAAAGTGTTCTCACAATTGACAGCACTGAAGAAGCGCAGGCATTTTTATCAAAAAGAAAATACAGCTCGTATACAATTGCAATTCCCGCCAGGCTTGAATTAAATTATATGAGAGCGATCAGCAGCTCAATACGCGCAGGAGCAGGAATCAACTACATGACAAACGCCGATTATGTTCCGCAGATTCATGCTGACGGAGATTATTCATGGAAGAATAATTTTATCGCTCTCTCGCTTTCCTTTGGCGGTTACACTACTTTTGGTACAGGAATTTATTACAGGCATTACTTTATGCATGGTTATGTGGCCGGAATCGGAAGCAATTATTTCAATTCACTTTCCAGCACATTGGGATCCTAAGCTTAGAATTCCACGTGGACAAGTTGTCGCG
>JADMIO011331849.1_pt1 | contig 31833 bp, 23 predicted proteins | sample 8958161 | NCBI WGS metagenome assembly JADMIO01 (sample SAMN16585339, study PRJNA669376) | soil metagenome | isolation source: Crop rotation soil | place: USA: Cullars Rotation, Alabama | collected 2011
GCCGCGACTTCAAGTCACGTGAATTCCAAGCTTCGGATCCCACTGTGCTGGAAAGCAGCTATGGGCTTTGTCTCGCGCAACGATGTGATTGCTACTACACCGGGATTTTTTCTGGTGAATCGGGGCAGTTGGTTACCGAAGTGGATACGTGGTTTCGAGCCAGGTGTTTTTTTTGAGTTTTACCACAAAGCGTCAACGGGCTATTTGCAGGAAGCCCAGTACAATACGAATCCAATCTGGCTTTCTTTTCAGAACGGCGGCTACCTTGGTCTGTTCACCAATACGTCTTTTCAGCGACTAGATGATGGCGATTATCGGCCATTGAGCTTGCCGATTGCTTCGGGTAAATATAGCTATACCCGTTTTCAGATGATGTTTAGTACAGACCCATCGAAAAAAGTCTCGCTACAACTCTCGGGCGAAACGGGGCGCTATTACGATGGGCGCTTGAATTATGCCCGCAGCTCGATGATTCTGGCGCCTGTTCCTCACATGTCCTTCACATTAAGTGGCGAACTGAATGATTTCAGAAATGTCGGGAATTACACAGGAACAATTGGGTTGTACAGTGTTGAAAGTCGCATGGCAGCTAATCCTCGTTTGCAACTGATTAGCTTCTTCCAACGCAATACATATACGGACAGAAACGTCTGGAATATCCGGCTATCCTGGGAATTTCAGCCCCTATCATTCCTGTACATTATCTACAACAACGGTACTTACGCAGGCACCACCCGAGATTTAGATCGCCAGCAGGAACAACATATAATTGGGAAGCTATCGTATCTGAAGCAATTCTAAACCGGGATTTTTATGATTTAACTGACCGACCATGATTTTGTCTTTTCGCTTCGAAGAAGCATTCCATCTACAAAATCATGGTCGGTCAGTTAAATCATAAAAATCCCGGTTCAGATGACCTGTTTCTCGATGAGCAGAATGAACAGGTGAATGACTTTGATATGAATTTCCTGAATCCGATCAGCGTAACCGAAGTGGGGAACCCGGATTTCAACATCGGCTTTTCCAGCTAATTTTCCGCCATCCTTGCCGGTCAATAAAATGACTTTCATCCCTTTTTCGCGGGCGGCTTCGACTGCTTTGATAATATTGCCTGAGTTGCCACTTGTACTTAAGCCCAATAAGACATCACCTTCATTGCCTAGCCCTTCGATAAAGCGTGAGAATACGTACTCATAACCGAAATCATTACTAACGCAGGAAAGGTGGCTTACGTCCGAAATAGCAATAGCCGCTAACGAACGGCGGTTATCGCGGTAACGGCCTGATAGCTCTTCCGCAAAGTGCATGGCATCACAATGAGAGCCTCCGTTGCCGCAGGAAATAATTTTCTTTCCATTTTTTAGCGCATCAGCCATAAGAATAGCCGCTTGCTCGATAGCCGACAAATGAGCAGGGCTACTTAAAAACGTATCTAAAACCGACTGTGCTTCAGTCAGTTCCTGGCGAATAAGATCAAGCATCGGTGGTAAAAATTAATAAACTTGTCAAGTAATTAAAACACCCAATTTCGATAAGCGAGGTTCCAGCGTAAAGCAACGCTGGCCGTTTGCTCCGTATAACTACTAGCGCGATTCTGGCTGTCCTGAAACCGGTAGAGATAACGACCTTCCAAAAATATATTATGCCGAATCATATAAGAAGCCCGCAAATCGGCATAGGTAATTATTGTTTTTCGGCCTTGACCAATAAAATTTCCTTCGCTACGAACTTTGGTGGTGTAGTCCTTTAAGATATTACCACCATAATTTTGATCAGGATCGGGGTCGGCACCGTACATCATGACACCAGCAATCAGATTGCCAGACAATTTTTTCTGCTGGTATCTGACAATACCCAATCCTTCCATAAAATTAGCCCCCAATGGGTGCGCTAAAGGCTGGCTATAATGTGCATAATTCGTTTGCCCAGCACTGACAGTAGACGATTTTTCATGCGAATAAGTGTAGGGACGCGCTAAGTTGAATTCGGCTTGCAGATCAAGGTTTGGCACGTTGAAGGCGTCGATGTATTTCCCTCCTAGCTGAATAGCAAATTTGTTGGTCCAATCACCTTTGCCATCCAGCAAAGGTCTCAGCCGAAACTCATCCAGCATGACTTGGGTGTAGACCATAAACTGAGACAAGAAATTAGCTTTCAGATCAATACCGATAAATGCATTATCCTGGCTGCCTAAGCTCGACTCAACGTATCGATACAAAATAATTGGATTCAGGTAACTCAGATCCAGTCGATCACGGCTAAAGACTTCGGCTTCGAACACCCCCAGATTGATGTGATCTGTCAGGTTAATGCTCAGGTGGTGCATAGCCGCAAATTTTGGCGGAATTAACTTTTCATTCTGTGGTAAAGGGGCTTGCGTATTCTGTAGCGATGTAAATAAATTGGTGTACTGAATTCGTTTTCCCAGACGAGTCGACAGCTTCAGGAACAAATAAGGGGCACTATTATCGGATAAAAACAACGACCGAAACCCATTCCCAAAGAAATTACGATCATGCCCAAACTGTACATTGATTATTTTGAGCGCATTAAATGTAATGTAGCCGCGCGCGGATAAGAAATCGACTCCTCGCGTGCCAAAGCCTTTTATAAAGCTTTCCCCCGGCGCTGTAGGTTGTATTGCACCGTTGGGATCATACGTTTGTCCATAGGTTAGCCCATATTGCTGAATATATTCAGGATAAATAGCTTGCGTATCTGAAAAGAAGGTGTAAAATCCTAATTTCCGTCCAATCATGCCCCGTATTTCCAGCCCCCTGGTATTAAAAAATACCGATTGCATCCCATTGGATATTTGATCAGACTGACTGGACGTATTGTCGGCGCCTAGCCCAAAATAAAATACTGGATTGACATGCAAATCGATATCGGGCGTCTGTAAACTGTAGAAATCCGCTTTCTTTTGATAAAAATGGTTTAAGATGGGTTTACGACTATCACCAACGGATTGCATGCTTTTCAGATGGCGCGCAAACGGATCTTTGCCTACTGTGTCGTACGGTGCCGCCCACTCCCAGCTATCATTTCGAAGATAATCGATGTTAAAATAATCCGTATCGGATAAGTCTCGAGTTGGATGGGCGACAATACTATCCGTTAACTGAATAACACTCTGTCGGTTATACGGCTTCACAGTACTATGAAATCCATCAGCCCACTTATTTTGGCGAATCTCCAATCGATCAATTAAGTGGTAATAATCAGCATTAAGCGGGACGAATGGGCTCTGCGCCCGAACACATAACGAAAGGAGAAGAAAACAGAAAAGGTAAACGTTGATGCGCATGAAACAAACTAGCATTGGCCTTATCAGGACTATTTATGGGTTGATTGGCCCTTTCAGCGGCTTAAATTAGCCAATTGGTTTGGATATACGCCAACCTTAGGGCTAATTTACAGCGAAAGAAGCCTACAAACCATGTTTGTTTTTGCCCAGCAACCCTCTTTAGCGAATCAATTTATCGCCGAACTACGAGATGTTTCTATTCAGCAGGATCGGTTACGATTTCGCCGAAATCTGGAGCGTCTTGGCGAGTTGATGGCCTATGAAATTTCAAAAAAGCTGCCTTATCACCCAATTACAGTACAAACTCCGCTAGGTATTTCCAGTACGCAAGTCCTTCGGCAGCAGCCTGTTTTAGCCACTATTCTACGAGCCGGACTGCCGTTTCATCAGGGATTCGCCAATTATTTCGACCGGGCCGAAAATGCATTTGCTGGCGCATATCGAGGTTATTCGTCAGCAGATGATGACGAGTTTGAGATCGCAATGGATTATATTGTCAGTCCCGATTTAAGTGGTAAGCCGCTAATTCTCTGCGATCCTATGCTGGCAACGGGCCGTTCGCTCGAAAAAGTCTATCACGCCTTGTTGCGTTACGGGATTCCATCGCAAACGCATATTGCTGCGGTTATTGCCAGTCCAGAAGGCGTTCGGCATGTACAGCAACAACTTCCTCAATGCCATCTATGGCTGGGTGCTATCGACGATCACCTGAACGAGCATTATTACATCGTCCCCGGCCTCGGTGATTCGGGCGATTTATCGTTTGGGGAAAAGGTATAGTATGTATGATGTAGGATATATAATGTATGCTGACGCGAAAAAATACATCATATATCCTACATCATACATCTCATCGTAGGTCTACCACTTCTACGCCTGGGTATTTTGATTTATCGAAAACGAAGTAGGAATCGGGGACATTAACATCCGGCGTAAATTTCGTGATATTGTACGTCGTGCGTTTGCCGTCTTTGTTCGTTATCAGCCAATTACGAACAGATTTATCGGTTTTGTCTACTGAAATCTGTATCGTTTGGATGGGACTTTTGGGACGGTTGGGTGTCAGTTCGATCACTTCAAGCGTTCGCCCACCATCTTTCTGCTCTTTCAGAAACTTGTAGTTGAACCCACGTTTGTAAATGGTATAAATCTGAGTCGGATTCAGCTCACCCGCACCACCTGCTTCGTAGTCCTGCACGTTTACTTCGTTGGATTCTTTAACATAGGTCGACATGGTTTTGCCGTCCGTAAATACCTCCTGACCACCCAAAATTAAATGGAATTTCTCGTTTTTAACGGTTAAATCGCCTTTGTATGATTCTTTTGCCCCCCCTCCTGCAGTGGTATAGGTAAATACAGCCTGGTAGGATTTAAGGGCTTTATATCGTTTACTCATGGCATCCAAAATATCCTGAGCTCGTTTATCTTTCTGGGCTAATGCTGGTAGAACGGTTATGAAAACCAAGGCCAGCATCCAAGTTATTTTTCTCATGTATATAGGTATTGTTCTCCAATTAAGGGCATTCACCCTTTACACTTCTTAGACGGGAAAGTTGACCGAAAAGTTTAAAAATGTAGGTATTTAACTGGAAATAGGTAAGTCCGTCTATTTAACGAATCCTATTCCCCTTTTAGCCGTTTCAGCATCTCTTCCAGTATTTGTAAATCCAGAACAAGTACTTCACGCGCTTTGCTACCTTCAAATGGACCAACAATTTTAGCCGCTTCCAATTGATCGATCAAACGGCCCGCACGGTTATAACCGAGTTTGAGTTTTCGTTGAATCAGGGACGTACTTCCCTGCTGATGAATGACAATCAACCGGGCCGCTTCGTCGAACATTGGGTCACGATTATCTAGATCGACATCTTTATCATCATCCTGACCGCTATTATCACCGACAAATTCAGGAAGATGGTAGGCATCATCGTACCCGCGTTGGTTACCCACAAACTCGCAGAGATCTTCAATTTCGTTGGTATCTACAAAGGGACATTGCAGACGAATAATTTCGGAGTTTGACGATAACAGCATGTCGCCCATTCCTACTAACTGATCGGCCCCACCCGCATCCAGAATAGTCCGGGAGTCAATTTTAGACGTTACTTTAAAGGATAATCGAGCGGGGAAATTCGCTTTAATTAATCCGGTAATGACGTTTACAGAAGGCCGCTGCGTCGCTACAACTAAGTGAATGCCAATAGCACGCGCTAACTGCGCCAGTCGGGCAATTGGCTGTTCGACCTCTTTACCTGCCGTCATCATCAAGTCAGCTAATTCGTCAATAATCAGGACGATATAGGGCAGAAACTTATGGCCTTTTTCTGGATTCAACCGACGCTTTACGAACTTGGCGTTGTATTCTTTGATATTTCGGCAGCCTGCGTCTTTCAGCAGATTGTAGCGGGCGTCCATCTCAATACAAAGCGAGTTCAGCGTGTTGACGACCTTCTTTGTATCGGTAATAATTGGCTCATCAGAGTCCGGTAATTTAGCCAGAAAATGACGTTCCAATTTATTAAACAGCGTCAATTCAACCTTTTTAGGGTCAACCAGAACCAGTTTTAATTGCGACGGGTGCTTTTTGTAAATCAACGAGGTAAGCAGCACGTTCAAACCAACTGACTTCCCTTGCCCGGTTGCTCCAGCCATGAGTAAGTGCGGCATTTTGGCTAGGTCGGCGACGTAGATTTCGTTCGATATGGTTTTACCCAATACAACCGGCAAGTCGAACTTACTATTCGAAAAAACATCGCTCGTGATCATCGACCGCATCGACACCATTTCGCGGTTCTTGTTGGGAACTTCAATCCCAATGGTTCCCATACCCGGCATAGGCGCAATAATCCGGATACCAAGAGCAGCCAAACTCAAAGCGATATCATCTTCAAGGCTCTTAATTTTAGAAATTCGGACGCCTTTTGCCGGTATGATTTCATAGAGCGTAACCGTTGGCCCAATCGATGCCTCAATCGAGTCGATTTCGATACCGAAGTTGCGAAGCGTATTCTCAATGCGCTCTTTGTTGGCCGTCAATTCATCGTCCGAAACCTGGGCCTTCCGATTGTTCTGGTAATCCGTTAAAAGATCGTTCGTTGGATATTGATACTGCGCCAGTTCAAGTGTTGGATCATACAGGCCGTGGATAGCAACCAGATCATCATCTTCAAATGGATCAGGCTCGAACGTTGGTGATGGTGAAGCACTTAGTTCATCTTCTTCTACTGGCGGCTGTTCACCTACGGCATCCCGATTCTTGATCGTGAGAGTAACGCCAGTCGTTTTGGCAACTACATCAGCGGGAGGATTTACAGGATACTTATCGCTATCTTCTTCCGTGTTATTTTTGGGTAGATAATCGTTAATGTAGGTATTTACTGGCTTATTTTCAGGAGAATAATCTGATTGAACTTCGGGTTCTTTCTGGTCAATGGCATCCTCTTCGTCGGGTTCAAACTCGCTTTCTTCATAGGTTTGAAGCGGATCGCCCGGCCGATTACGCGGTTTTGGCATAGTGGGTCTTGGAATATCCGGAAGTTTTATATTCCGAACATCGAAGAAATAAACCACAAACACGAAGAGCATAACGCCAATGAACGCCAGATTTCCCCAACCGAAAAGGCTGTAAAGCAGTACATTCAATTCATAACCGATTCCACCACACCACACGCTGGACGTTTTGACCGAATCTGTTACCAGCACAAGATACCCCAGGAATAAACTAGTCCAGACTGCCGCGAACAGTAAAGCAGTCGTCGTACGACTAAGAGGAAGCAATTCCTTTCGAAATGTCAGTTTAAAACCCGCCAGAAAAACAATAATAGGCAACGCTAAGGCGCCAACGCCAAACCAACGGAACACAAATACATGAGCAATGTAGGCGCCTACTAAACCAACCCAGTTACGGGTTTCATCAACAGTTTTTTTTAGCGGTTCCGAAAAAGCAGAATTTACGACACTCTGGTCGGCGGTTCCACTTGACAGATACGAACTAAAAGCAACCAGCAGACCGATAGCCGAAACCATCATCAAAACTCCAAGCGTCAGCACCGATCGTTGATCAGTAAACCATCGGTCAAGCGCAGCTCCCCAATTGAATGAAGAACCTCGGGAACGACTCGCCGTTTTGGTATTCGGTATCCGGGGACGAGGTTCAGGACGCTCAGCGGGTCGCCGGAGCGTATTCTGGCGTGGAGATGTAGTAGGTTGTGCCATATACGTTGGGTTAGGGCGATGCAACAAGTAAATTTCCCCTTTTTTATGGAAAAATAGTTGCCGATCAGAAAATATTACCGCATTCTATCGAAAGCGCTAAATTGGCAAATCGCGGATTAAGAGATTGAGAATTGGGGAGATAATTAGGCAACGTAGCATTAACCTTAACTTATATAGTTTCCGCTAATTTCTGATTAATGCGTTTCGCTATTCCCGGCCCTTCGTAAATAAAGCTAGTATAAACCTGCACCAAACTAGCTCCTGCCTTTAATTTTTCCTGCGCATCTTCAGCCGAAAAAATACCACCGACACCAATAATTGGAAAAATCCCTCCTGATTTATCATGCAGGTAACGAATCACTTCCGTAGAGCGCGTTCGCAATGGACGTCCACTAACTCCGCCAGCCCCCATCTGTTCAACAGCGAATGGTTCGGTTTTTAATCCCTCCCGACTAATAGTTGTATTGGTGGCAATTACACCGGCAATCCTGGTTTCAGCTACTATAGCGATGATATCATCGAGCTGGCCGTTTGTCAAATCGGGGGCGATTTTCAGTAAAATTGGCTTAGGTGCTGGCTTCTGAAGGTTTTCCTGCTGTAAGGCCGTTAATAGTTTGGTCAATGGCTCACGTTCCTGTAAATCCCGCAGGCCGGGTGTATTGGGAGAGCTGACATTCACGACGAAATAATGGACCGTATCGAATAATTCTCGAAAACTGATCAGGTAATCGTCCAATGCCTTTTCATTGGGCGTGTCTTTATTCTTCCCAATATTCCCGCCTATAATTACCTGATTACCATTTCTATTTCGAAAAAAATGACGCAATCGTTCGGCTGCCGGACCAACGCCTTTATTATTAAATCCCATTCGGTTAATAATACCCCCATCCGCTTTTAGGCGAAATAACCGAGGGCGTGGATTACCGGATTGCGGCCGTGGTGTTACCGTTCCAATTTCCACAAATCCAAATCCCAGATCGCTTAATTCACTGACTAGTTCGGCATTTTTATCAAACCCAGCCGCTACACCTACCGGATTAGGAAAGTTTAGTCCAAAAACGGTACGAGCTAAACGCTTGTCTTCCAACACGTATAACTTCCGACAAAGTGGGGATATGCCCGGAATCGATAAGGCTAGTTTAAGAAATGTCGTTGCAAAGTGGTGAATGGTCTCAGCATCGAAGCGGAATAAAATGGGCAGGATTATGCGCTTATACATAGCCGCAAAAATACGCCTATAAACCTAAAGCCCTCAACTACCAGTTAGGTTTACCCAAATAAATCGGAGGAAAGGTACCGATCTCCCCGATCGCAGATGATGCAGACGATCAGACCCGATTCCAATTCCTGCGCCAATTGAACGGCAGCATGAACAGCTCCACCACTGCTCATACCGGCAAAAACGCCTTCAACACTGGCCAACTTACGCGTCATCATCGTAGCTTCCTCGGCCGAAACTTCCATAACACGATCTACGCGCTGAGGCTCAAAAATTTTGGGCAAATATTCGATTGGCCACTTTCGAATACCTGGAATTGACGAACCATCAGTAGGTTGACATCCTACAATCTGAACCGAAGAATTTTGCTCTTTTAGGTAACGTGAAGTTCCCATAATTGTACCCGTTGTGCCCATCGACGAGACAAAATGCGTAATTTCTCCGGCAGTATCCCGCCAGATTTCAGGGCCTGTCGTTCGATAATGAGCTAGATAATTATCGGGATTTGCAAATTGATTCAACAGTAAATAATCACCCTTTTGCACCTGCTCTTCAGCATAATCGCGGGCGCTTTCCATCGTTTCGGTCAGAATAACCTTAGCGCCAAACGCTTCCATAGTCAGAACGCGCTCACGAGTCGATGTTTCGGGCATTACTAATTCAATGTCAATATTGTATAGCCGCGCGATCATGGCAAGAGCAATACCTGTGTTACCACTGGTTGCTTCAATCAATTTCATCCCTGGCTTTAATTCACCCCTGGACAAAGCGCCCTGAATCATACTAAACGCAGCTCGATCTTTTACGCTACCGCCCGGATTGTTGCCTTCAAGTTTACCGTAGATTTTAACATTCGGATTGGGATTTAGTCGGTTCAGTTCAACCAACGGCGTATTGCCGACTAAATCAAGCAGGGTTGCCATGCGAAGAGGATACTTGTTTTAGACTGTCAAGGCGAAAGCAACCTAATTAGTTCGCAACTCGTACTGTGAATTCATTTTAGGTACTAAAAAGAGAATTTGCTTTTTAAGTAATTCCTGCAATTTTTTAATATATTTTCTCCAGATTTAACTATTTTTTTCAAGGAGCTAATTGGTTGATAATGAATTTTGTTTGAACTTAGTACCGTATAAACATAAAAGGCTTTACTTATATAGTTAAGTTACTCAATGTTTACTTATTCACACCCTTTTATTTACCCATCTTATGAGAGGAACTTTACAGACCAAACCCCTTACGAATGTCAATGTTGAGCAAATTGCCGGTCAATTTGCCATGCCTGATCTGATCCTTCCTTTTTGGGGAAGTCGAAAGAAAATGCCCATGCATCGTATTGTTCGGCTAGAGGGCGAAGGCAATTACACTTTATTTCATTTTTCAGATGGTAGCCAGCTGATGGTGTCGCTCACCCTAAAAAAAATGGAAAGTCGCCTGTCGCCCAAAGTGTTTGTGCGGCCACACAAAAAAAACATCATCAATCTACTTTATCTGGAAGCGGTTCACCCCGACCGTCAACAGCTGAGTGTCAGCCTGGTCAATGGAGATCGGATTGAAGTATCGCGTCGAAAAGCCAGCCGATTTATCAAACAAGTGCGCGGTTTTCAACAAGAATTAATGGTTCTTGACACAAAACCAGATGCATCGATGTTAATGGCTTCTTAAAAAATAGCCGCCAATGGAACATTGACATTAGTTCTATTGGCGGCTATTTTTTAAGACAAGCTGCTCCTACTTTTTCAGCTTCGCTAACTCTTCTTCGCGTAAGGGTCGCCGTAAAATTTTACCCACATTCGATTTAGGTAACTCGTTGCGGAATTCAATCATGCGCGGAACTTTATAAGGTGTCAGGTTTTCCCGGCAATACGCTTTAATCTGGTCAGCAGTTAGGTTAGGGTCTTTTTTAACCACGTAAATTTTTACTACCTCTGTCGATTTTTCGTCGGGTACGCCAATACAGGCTACTTCAGCTACGCCTGGGCACTGGGCAACCACGTCCTCAATTTCATTCGGATAGACGTTGAAACCCGATACCAGAATCATGTCTTTTTTACGATCCACAATTTTAAAGAAGCCGTCTTCATTCATCACGGCCACATCGCCTGTTTTGAACCAATCGCCCATCATAGCTTTTGCCGTTTCATCAGGCCGATTGTAATAGCCTTTGAATACCTGCGGACCGCGCGCAACAATTTCGCCAGGTTCACCAATTGGCGCATCTGAACCATCTTCCCGAATAACTTTCATCTCCGTACTGGGCCAGGGAATGCCAATCGTTCCGACACGTACGGTACCGTCAATAGGATTTGAGCATAATACGGGTGAGGTTTCCGTAAGGCCGTATCCTTCGCAAGGTGTATTACCGGTTAGTTTTGCCCAGCGTTCGGCAACAGCCGTTTGTAGAGCCATTCCTCCTGCCGAGGTTACCTTCAGGTGGCTAAAGTCAACTTCGCCAATTCGCGGGTGATTCAACAGCCCATTATAGAGCGTGTTAACGCCCGTGAAACAGGTAATTTTATATTTTTTCAGGTCATCAATAAACGCATTCAAATCGCGGGGGTTGGTGATCAGCAAATTCATGGCTCCGCTTTTGAGGGCTGCTAACGCATTCGTTGTCAGCGCATATACGTGGTAAAGCGGTAGTGCAGCGACAATAACTCCTTCCCCATCAGGAAAATGAGCGGGTTTCATCCAATAATCCTGGCCTTCAACATTGGCGATAATATTGCGGTGCGTCAACATAGCTCCCTTTGAAACGCCGGTTGTGCCACCCGTATACTGCACAAACGCCAGATCAGTATTGGCAATAGCAACGGGTTTAAACGGCTGCGTACTTCCGCGACTCAGAGCGTCGTTGAATGAAATCGCATCGGGCAAATTATACGCGGGAACTAGCTTCTTTACGTACTTGACAACCGCATTAACAATCTGTTTTTTCGGAAAGCCCAACAAATCACCGAGTTGAGTAACAACAACATGTTTAATGTCTGTTCTATCGATGATTTTCTCCAGATTACTGGCAAAGTTGGCTAGGATCACAATCGCTTTCGCACCGGAATCTTTAAACTGGTGCTGCATTTCGCGCGGTGTATACAGCGGATTCGTATTGACGACAGACAAACCTGCCCGTAAGGCGCCGAACATCACTACTGGATATTGCAACGTATTGGGCATCTGAATCGCCAATCGATCTCCTTTCTGAAGACCTAAGTCATTTTGCAGAAACGAAGCAAACTGAGTGGACAATTTCTCCAATTCGCCATACGTAATCTGTTTTCCCATACAGGCGTAGGCCGGACGATCGGCAAATCGGCGGCAGCCTTCTTCGAAAAGAGTGGCCAACGACGGATAAGCGTCTGGATTAATTTCATAAGGGACTTCCTTCGGGTAGAATCGTCTCCAGGGATATTGCTCTATTGCTGATTGCGTGTTCATGCAGAAATGGTTTGAAAGCAAATGTAATCTGCTTTATTGGCTTCGGTAGAGAGTAGTTTGTAATTGGCTGGTTTAGTCGAACTATTGGTTGAACTCAATGCATATTCTCCAATAATAAAACAAGAACTACTAGTATTGGGGCTCTCAACCAGTAACTGACTAATTAAGCTGGTTATTGCCAACAATCATTGATGCGTACAACAAAACTAAGGAAATTGTTCAATTTACAACACACCTAATAGAAACCTTACTGCCCACTAATTAAAAACGCCGGACCTATAAAGCCCAGCGTTTTGGTGACCGTTTGTCCATCTATTTAACCACTTATATAAGTGCTATTAGTTAGATGCAACATAGATGAAGTAAATGCGTCATTAATTTGACGCCCCGAAAAGCGTTTAAGTTAAGAAAAGAGTGTTGAAACGTCGGACCATCCATGAGTCCGGCGTTTTTGTTTCTCTAGGCAAGATAACTAATTATTTTAATAAATAGTTAGTTCTACAATTTTCATGTCACCAATTGTATACAAAACTATAGCCATCTGTTATTCAGCTTGATTAGTAGGTGTACTACCAGATTATACTTCCGCTTATCTCCTATTTAGTATACTCTTCTTGTCTTCTCCTAGACTCCTATACATACGATTCTTTATACTGAAAAAGTATGAATGTAACTGCGTTTACAGCTCAGAATAGTGATACGCTGGCATATTAATTGCAGGATGATATGTGATTAATTCGGTAAAAATCAACGTCATAGCCGAAAGAAAAGCTTCTATATACTCATAAATGTATCATTCATAAGTTCTTTTTCATTCCAAATAACTAGCTGTATATAAGCTAATTAAGCATAACTATTCAAGAATTAATTTATAGTTACTATTTACCATAAATGAAATTCCAGCTAGTGCTTCTATTGGTTGCACTATCAAATCTTGTCAATGCACAAAATTTGATAGTGAATCCGGATTGTGAGTTACCATTGGTCAATGGTAAAATACCTTCCTGGACAGAAGTGCTTGGAAACGAATGGACGAATGGCTCTAGTACAATTAGTGCACAACACGGTCAAAGCTTTTTCTATGCGGGTGACGTTCCCGATGCAGAATTAGCCCAAACGATAGTTCTAAACGATTATACATGCGCAATTGACCAAGGTAGCCAAAGCTTTCAGTTCAATGCTTACGTAAAATCGTATTCCGAAAATCCTCCTGATCAGTCGCTCATCATTATAGAGATGCTAAACGCTAGCGACGCAGTACTTAAAAGCCAACGCTTTGGTCCTTACACAACTACAGGTTGGTCACCCGTTGCAGAGTTGATTACTATTCCAGCCAAAACGCGTAAATTAAAGATCCGATTATTGAGCCATCGGGTGACAGGCACACATAACGATGGTTATTTCGATAATTTGTCGCTGACCGCCATCGCAACAAATCAAGGCCTTAAAATAGAATCAGTTAGCTCATTATCTGCCGGTTGCAATTTGACAAATGGAGCCTTATCATTTACTGCTTCTGGCGGAAGTGGCCAATACACCTATTCACTGGATGGTAATACCTTCCAGATCACTCCGTATTTTGGTAATCTGGCCCCTGGCGACTATACCCTAATGGTGAAAGATGGCGGTTGTACGGCTAGCCAGGTTGCGACGGTAGCTACTACAAGTCTACCTCATATTGATCATGTACAAACGGCTAATGCAACTTGCAATCAAGTCACTGGCGCTTTATCGCTGACAGTATCAGGCGGAAGTGGAAACAAACAATATTCGCTGGATGGAAAAACCTTTCAAATCCTCCCTATCTTTCTGAATCTGGCTAGTGGCGATTATACTGTTACAGTCAAGGACGGCGGCTGTATAGCTAGTCAGGGAGCAACTGTTGGTGTTACCAATGCTCCTCACATCGATAATGTACAGGTTGCTAATGCCAATTGTAATCAGGCTAATGGTGCCTTGTCGCTCACCGTTTCAGGCGGAAGTGGCACCAGCCAATACGCACTGGATGGAAAAACTTTTCAAGTTCTCCCGACTTTTCTGAACTTAGCCAGTGGTGATTACACCGTGACCATTAAAGATGGCGGCTGTCTTCTTAGCCAGACAGCAACGGTGGGCGTTAGCAATCCCCCTCGCGTTGATCAAGTCTTAATCGCTGATGCAAATTGCAACAAGACCGATGGGGCTTTATCGCTTACAGTAGTGGGAGGAAGTGGTGCCAGTCAATATGCACTGGATGGAAAAACTTTTCAGATCCTTCCTATTTTTCTGAATCTAGCTAGTGGAAACTATACTGTTACCATCAAAGATGGGAACTGTCTGATTAGCCAAACGGCAACAGTGGGTACTAAAAGCCCTCCTCATATTGACCGTGTCCAGGTCGCTGATGCGAGTTGCGGCCAGGCAAATGGTTCCGTTATGGCGCTGGTTTCTGGAGGTACTAATCAATATAGCTATTCGATTGATGGACAATCATTTCAATCAGGTAAAACCTTTAACTCACTGGCAGCAGGAGTTTATATACTTACCGTAAAAGACGGAGCCTGTACAGCTACTCAAAGTGCAACTATCGCTGATATCAATACGCTTAAAATAGATCGGTTGGAGCCCACAGATGCTAGCTGTGGTCAGGCGAATGGGGCAATATCGATCGGAGCTTCCGGGGGCAGTGGCAAGTACGCCTATTCGCTCGATGGACAGCCGTTTCAAAACAGCTACACGTTTACGAACCTAAAAGGCGGCACTTATACGCTTACAGTAAAAGATGGTGGATGTATCCAAAGTCAGAGTTTTTCCCTGACTACCACAGATACTCCGGTTATCGACTTTGTGCCAACAAGTGATGCCAGTTGCAATTTGAGCAATGGAGCCCTGACAATTTCTGCCGATGGTGGGAATGGAGGGTATACCTACTCAATAGATGGGCAATCGTTCCAAAGCAGCGCTGCGTTTACCAATCTCAGCGGAGGAACGTATACCGTTATGGTTCAGGATGCAGCCGGATGCATTGGCAAAAAAGAAGTAACCATCCTTGTGGTCGACGACTGCCCTGTTTACGTACCTGATGCATTTTCGCCTAATAATGATGGCGTTAACGATTATTTTCGATTTTATTCGAGCCAAACGACTACTTATACGATACGGAAGCTAGTTATCTACAACCGCTGGGGCGATGTCATTTTCTCTAAAGAAAATTTTTCGATAATGGAACCGGATAACGTTTGGTGGGATGGTACTTTCAAAGGTGAAAAAGTAGACCCCGGCGCTTATAGCTACTCTTTCGACTATATCGATTCAAAAAATAAGCTAAATGCCAGAAGAGGAATTGTTATGGTAATACGCTAGGCACGATGGGGTAAAATTTGATATTTTTTGTCCTTCTTCCCTGCGGTCAGAAGGACAAAAAATGATAATCCATTTTAGTTACTTCACCGTTTCGGCAGGAACACTTCCGCCTGGCAATAGTCCTTTGCGTTTCAGAAGGGCATCTGTAAACCGCAGATCGTTTTCGCTGGTGAAGATACTGAACGGTAGATAAATAAACTGTGCTTTAGCCAGACCTTTCGTTACAGTTTTGGCAATCCAGCTGGCTTTTACATTCGCCATAGCATCGGCGTTGTTTAAGAACAGGATGTAAGCCTCTTTATCTTTAATAGCGCTATCGATCTGGCTCCATTTTAGAATTCCGCCCTCTTTCGCATTGATTCGCATCAAAATCTGGCGACTATCAATTTCATAAACATACTTGTCAAATAGGGCTTTACTTTGTTCCATCTGCGAAATACCGGTAATCTGCACGGCCCAGAAAAGTACGTATAGAACGGTCAGCAGGATAATGACGATATAAATCCAATAATTGGGATAGACATTCGTCAGGCTTAGAACGACATTGAGGAGGATAAGCGCCAAAGGCACGAAGGCCCATTTCCAATTATCTTTTACCCACTGACGCAGGGCGATATTGACGTACGTTTTTTGATCTAACGCGTATTTTTTAGTCTTAACAATCATAGTACCTCTACATGAAAGTGCAAAGATACAGGGGATTTATGATGTAGGATGTAGGATGTAAGATATTTGCTATAAGATCATTGGCACTCAATACATCCTATAGCATACATCATACTTATTTTTCATTCTTTTCTAAAATGCAAAGCATTAATCACGTAGCCCTGATTGCTGGTTTGGCGCATGAGTACGTACACCGAAAAACTCTTTCCATCCGTTTCGTATGTACCTGTACTATAACGCATCCGATCTGATGATCCTTTATAAACAAACTGAAAGTCGTGAGGTGGATATTTGCGGAAGAACGAGCGTAAAATTAATTGGGCGTGAGTAGCCTGAACGGCCGGAAACTCTACTTTTTCGGCATCGATAACCAACTCGATGGTCTTGGCAAAACGAGCCGAAAGCTGACTAGCATCACCTGTCCGTAGCGATACGCCGACGGTTTGCGTAATGTCAGTCTCCGCAGCGAATTTGCCAGGAAGAATCCAGATTAATAGACCCAATATAAAATGACCAATCGTTTGCATTACTGGTTCAAGCAGCTAACATTTTATAGGACTAATGGCGAAAACTATGCCAACTGACTTACTTGTTCGGTTATTTCGTCGACTAACTGCTTTTTTACCATCTTTGCGCTCTCAACTCGTTTCTCCGACACGCGCATGAATACCGCTCAATCGACACTTATCCTGAATAATGAGCAGATTAACCAGAAAATCAGGCGAATAGCGTTTCAGATCTATGAAAATAATTTTGAAGAGACCGCTTTGTTGCTGGCAGGAATTTCAGGGGAAGGGTATGTACTAGCGCAGGCATTGGCACGCGAATTGCAAACTATTGCCCCTTTTACGGTCGATCTGATTTCGTTGCAATTGGATAAATCACAGAAAGCACAGCCTACGGTACATCATGACTGCCCAGTGTCTGATTTCATTGATAAAGTGGTCGTGGTAGTCGATGATGTGTTATACACAGGTCGAACGTTGGCTTTTAGTCTACAACCGTTTCTGAGTGTACCCATTCGTAAACTTCAGGTTGCTGTTTTGATTGATCGAAATCACCCACGTTACCCAGTTGCCGCGGATTATAAAGGTTACGAGCTAAGCACGACTCTGACCGAACATGTAGAAGTTGTATTGAGTGATCAGGAACGAGTAGGTGTGTATTTGGTGTAAGTTGATAGTTGATAGTCAGTGGCCGCCAACGTCAGAAACTGGCGACTATTGACTACCAACTATCAACTATTTTTTACGCTTTCGTTCCGCGAATCAGGCTGATGCCGGCGAAGAAGAAAATACCGCCGAGAATAAGGTAAACAAACGAAGCCTGAGCCACTCCGCCTTTTGTGAAATCCATTCCTCCGTAAATCAATCCGGCTAAACCCAATAGGGTCAGGATAATGCCGAAAATACTTTTAACATTCATGTGTTGAGTTATTATGAGTGAACGATTGTGTTTGTATCAATAACTATCATCAGCCAATAACTTCCCAAACTGCCTGATTTTAATTTGATTTGTTACTCCAGCAAGACCATAATATCCTCCTTCGTGAGCGATTTTACGAAGTTTTCTTCGGTTGTGATCAGACTTCCGGCCAACTGTTGTTTGGCTCGCTGTAGCGACAATATTTTTTCTTCAACCGTATTCTTGGCGATGAATTTGTAGGTAAACACCGTTTTCTGCTGACCGATCCGGTGTGCCCGATCAACTGCCTGAGCCTCAATGGCTGGATTCCACCAAGGGTCCAGAATGAATACGTAATCAGCGGCTGTCAGGTTATGTCCAAGTCCACCCGCTTTTAGGGAGATCAAGAACAGTTTTACTGAATTATCTGTCTGAAACAACTCGACCTGACTTTGCCGATCCGTGGTCGAACCATCCAGATAAGCGTATTTGATTTTTTTCTCTTTCAGATACTGCTGAACAACATTCAAATGCTTGATGAACTGACTGAACACCAGAACCTTATGATTCTCCGTCATGGCGCTTTCCAGGCGCATCAATACATCGTCTAGCTTGCCGGAATTTCCTTCGTAATCCGCATCGACCATGCGCGGATGATTCGCAATCTGGCGGAGTTTCGTCAACCCTTGCAACACAACCATCTGCGATTTGGCCATACCTTCTTCTTCAATATGCTCCAGAATCAGGTTTCGGTAATACGATTTTGCTTCTTCGTACTGCGCTTCCTGATCAGCACTCATTTCGCAGTACAAAACGCTCTCGACTTTTTCGGGCAAATCGGTAGCTACCTGCGATTTGTTGCGCCGAAGCATAAACGGTTTGATCAGACTATATAACCGGCCAGTCTTCGCTTCATCATGGCGCTTTTCAATCGGAATCTGAAATTCATTCCGGAAAAACGACTGACTTCCCAGCAGCCCTGGGTTGATAAATGACATCTGCGACCATAAATCCAGCGTACTATTTTCCAACGGAGTACCGGTCAGGATAAGCCTATACGCAGTATTGAGCTGCATAACCGCCTTCGTAATATGCGACGACGGGTTTTTAATCGCTTGTGATTCGTCCAGAATTACATAATTGAAGCGGTAATCGCTCAGCAGATCAATGTCAATTCGCACAATGCCGTACGAGGTCAGAATTAGATCGTAATCATTAAACTGGGCCGTATTTTTATCCCGATAGGTTCCTGTATAAACCATCACTCGTAGATCAGGAGTGAACTTCCGCGCTTCCAATTCCCAGTTGTAGAGTAATGATGTGGGCATCACCAGCAAGCTCGGTTCCTGTGCTCCTGCTTCCTTTTGGCCCTGAAGCATTGCCAGCGTCATCACGGTTTTCCCTAGCCCCATATCGTCAGCCAGACAACCGCCGAACCGATACTGTCGTAGAAAGTTCATCCAATCGTAACCTGCTTGCTGATAAGGACGCAACGTGCCATTGAACCGACCGGGCAACTGAAAATGGTCGATGGCTTCAAAATCCCGCAGTCGTTCGAGCTTACGGCTAATGACGGTTGTAGCCAGATTATCGCGCTCTAATTCCTCTACTAAAGCAAGGTGGTGTTTTTGTAACACCAATCGCTCTTCGTCACCATCGTCAAGGTGTTCCAAAAAGCCAAATAGCTCCGAATATTTCGTAAACCAGACGTTTGGGATTACCGCAATTTCGCCATTCGGCAGTGTGAACTCGTGTTTTTTGGCTAGTATTAGTTTACGCAGTTTCAGGAACGGAATTTCAAAATCGCCAAACCGAACGTTTGCGTAAATATCGAACCAGTCGCGCCCTTCCTGAATGGATACATTAATGCTGGAATACCCTAAAAAATAGCGTTTGGAATCCTGTGCATTCTGGCGGAGCAAAAAACCGGTTTCGCGCAGTTGCTCGCTATTTTCAGATAGCCACGCAAACGCTTCTGCTTTTGGGAGCGCTAACCGACCATTTCGTAAATCCAGGCCTGAATCGCGCAGAAAGGAAAGTTTCTGCCGTTCTAGACGCTGATCCCGACGAATTTTGTGAAAAAGATATTCATCACCTTTCTTTTCTAAACTCACATTAGCCGACGAACCAATTTTTTCAAACCGAAACGTGAAGTCGCCGTATTGAAATGCCAGATCGAATACCATACGCTGATCAGGCTCTTCGTCGCTAACGAGCGTATCAACATCATCCGAGTCGGACTGGAATACGGGAACGGGCACTGATCGACTCGACTGGACCATCTCCGATACCGTTAAAACCGGAGTTGGCTCCATAGCCTCGTCCCGAATTTCGAACCCTTTGGCATATACGTCGTACGACGAAATGAGTTGCGTTACAAATCGTTCGTAGTACTGCTGCTCAATGTTTCGGGGAATGATAATGTGATTTTTTGCGAAAAAAGGGCGAAGTTTTTTACCATCAACCTGCTTACTGAAATGATAAAGCCGATTTCCTACCATCATGTAAGCGGGTTCGTCGCAAATCATCAGCGCATCTTTAAACTGAAACTCAACCCGCTCCGTTTCGGTATACTGCCCAGTCTCAGCAGATCGTACGCCAATTGGGTAGCGAATAATCGGAAAGTAATGAGTCGAATCGGCGTTCCGAACGAAATGAAAATGGACTCGGGCAGGTTCAGGCATCCAGCGAATCTCTTGCCAGGCCGGATTGCCATCGTTACCCATGACATAAAAAGGTTTTCCGGGCATTAGCGCCATAATTTGCGCTTTAATCGTCTCCAGATACCCCGCGATTGCCTCCTGAACTAGTTTGTCTCCTTTCTGTGCGTCGTATATTTTCAGGAAAAAATCGACGGCTGGAAGTTTACGCGTATTAAACTTTTTAACGATCATATCCTGCTGGATACTATCGATCAGTTTTACCAGTTCGAAATCGCGTTCGTCTAAGCCTTTTGAAAATTCGCTAACATTTTGTGTCGATAGCGTCTGATTTAATAACGTTAGTTCACCCCGGCTGTTACGCTGTACAACGAATGCCTCAATTAAGTATCCAAGAAATTCGTGATCCAATAATGAATACACGATTTGAAACGGTTGCAACGGCGAAACTTTCATGTAGGCTACAGTGCCCCAAACCAGTCCTTTCAGACCAGACAGAACGCTAGTAAAAGGTGAACATGCTGTTAGAAAACCTGAGTGGATGCAGGTATTGCCATACTGCAAAAAATGAGCAAAAAGCATTCATAATGAACGCTTTACACTCACCTACAGTTGTCAACGATCTCAAATATACGAATCAATACAAATTGTACAAGAAGGAATTTTGCAAAAAGGATAAAGTATAGGAAGTCATTACCAAAAATTATTAATCGGTCCCTAATTTGGACTGGCGCACAGCTCGCTAGTCCAAATTAGAGACCGACAGAAAATCTGATCTATTGTTAACTCTATTCCTCTTTTAGGATTTTTCGATTGGCAGTTCCATTAGCCGTTTGCACTTGCAGAAAATACAATCCTTTGGGCAAATGACTAACATCAAGCGTCGTTGATTGCTGACGCGCCCGGATGGCTGGTTGTGAAACGGTCGAACCAGATATACTACGAATTGTTATGGTTTCAATAGTTTCAGTAGCCGGGAGTTCAACCGTTAGCGTTTTGCTGGCGGGATTTGGATAGACCGATAAAGCATCAGACCATAACGGTTCATCTCCCAAAACAGCCAGCACATTAAACGTTCGCTCGACAACGGTAGCAGCAGCGAACTCGTCGTTGCCACTCTGGAAGGCCTGTACAGTTACGCTCCCTACCCTACTAAATTTTAGTGTTGTACCAACCAACGTAGCTGGACCACTTTTCACTTGAAAACCAACTGCTAGATTTGACGATGACGTTGCTTTCAAAACTAAATCGCCCTGATTGATATAGCGGTCCGAAATAGCGTCAAACGTAATCGTCTGGGCAGATTTTGCTGGAGCTGTTCGTGTACCCTGTGTATACCAAACGGGCCAGGTCTTTCCCGAATACAATAAACTGGCATTTCCTGAAGGGCTAATTTTATCCGTATTCAGGCTAATGATTCGGATGCTTGGATTGGTATCTGTACCTGACATAAATACTAACCTATTATCTAGTCGGGAGTAACTTGGGAAGCCCAAATTATTATTCTCGTAAATGACGTTCCCTTTGCCTGTGCTCAAATCGATAGCTACTACTTCGTAGGTATTGCTGTTTTCGTCCAGATAATCAAAGGCGAGTACGTCCGGAGAGTTTTTCGAGAAGGCAGGATTACCAATGCTTTCACCCTCATCCAGATTGGAGAAAATTTTCTCGATTTCTCCCTTGGCAAAATCATTGGTCGTACTGTTCCAGACATTCATGAATCCAACATCCCAGTAATCAATGTTTGACCCATCATTACTTTTTAGCGCGTTAAAGGCGTCATAGACAATGTTTTCGCCCGTAAAATCCCACTCGAAGGAATCTGCAAATTGCACATCGCCCGTCTGAACGCCCTCCGCCGTCGTTGGATTGTAGAGTTTAAATTGCGCCCATTTCTTTTTGGCGTAACTGTATACGTAAATCGAGCCATCCCGATCAGCCGTAAGTGCCGCTAGTTTGGTGCCATCTCTGGAAATGGCCACGTTATCCCAGATCGTTTCGTCGGAAATAACGGTTTCGGTTGGGGAACCGGTCAGATTGACAGCCCGAATTTTCTTATCCGTCGTAACATAATACGCATACGTACCGTCGTCCGTAACACTTGGACGGTGCATTAGACCAAGTGTTGATTTCTGATCGAATTTTGCAGAGGGAGCGCCAACAGTTGTAGAGTAAAGTCTGGAAGTTGTTGCATCACTTACCAACAGCAAATCCTGGCCCGATGCGGCAGGTGCATCAGGCTGCTTGCCCGGTGTGGTTTGTGTATTCTCAGTGATTCCTACTGCGTCAAAGGCGCTTTTAGCGGCTGCCACTTCCGTACCTGTTGCGCCATATAAATCACTGGCCGCTTTAATAACGGCCAAGCGCAAATCCAGGAATTGCGAGGTTCGTACTAAGTAATTGGTTAGTGCGCGGTAGTACACTTTCTCGGCTTTGTCTTTTCCGACCACCGTAGCGAATTTGTAAAAAGCGAAGTTGGGGATACCGCTATTGATATGCACTCCACCATTGTCTTCGGTCGTGTTATCGTACTGCGACATGGTCGCTGGCTGATATCCATTCGGATCTTTCGCCTTCCCGCCTTGATTCGGGTTCGATAGATCGCGTAAGGCGCCCGATGGCAATACAGAAGGGGTCGCAATATCTTCACCCATCCGCCAGTCGTCGCGGTCGATCATCGCGCCAAAGATGTCGGCCAATGATTCGTTGATGGCGCCCGACTGGCTTTTGTACTGCAGATTGGCTGTATTCTGGATAACACCGTGAGTCATTTCGTGGCCAGCTACATCAAGCGCACCGGCTAGTGGCTTTAGCAGTTTTCCATTGCCGTAAGCCATCACTTTGCCGTTCCAATACGCATTATCCATCGTTTTGCCATCATCGTCAGGCATATTCACAATCGATACAATGGTTTCGCCCGTGTTACTGAGCGCATTTCGCTGGAATGTATTCAAGTAATATTCATAGGCAATTCCAGCGTTGTAATGGGCTGAAACAGCGGTTGCATTCCAGTTGGTATTATTGGTTGACGTGATCTGGTATACTTCCTGTTTATCGCCAAAGGTATTTTTAGCATCAATTGTCCAAAGTGCGCCGACTGGATTGTCGGGCATTTTAGACGAAGCCGCTTTAAACATCGCCCGCGACGCGTCGATTAGATAATAAGCATTATTGCTTTGCTGATAGGTCTGAAACGAGCGCGTTACACCGTTCAAATCTTTTGCCGATGCTTTGATCGGTCCGGCAAATGAGCAGGTATGATTGTATTTATCCAGAATATCACCTGTTTGCGCATCCAGTACATATTCCCAACGTTCGAGCATATTTGGTCGAACGGTTAACGCATAGGCCAATTTTGCCACGCCCTCCGATGTCGTAAAAACGCACAAATTACCTTCTGACGATTTCAGTCTCAGGATATTATCGCCAAAGGAACGAACAGTCGTTGTTTTCCGAACATCTTGCATTGCCATGTCTGATGCGGATGACAGTGTCAATTTAGGCGTTGTAATCAGACTTTCAGGAACAGGTTGATAACGGCCATTTAATAAAGTTACTTCGCCGTCGGTCAGATGAGCAACGAGTTCTGAGCCCAGGACAGGAATGCCTCGGAACGTTTGCGCCATTCGAATATGAGTCTGGCCCAGTTCGTCGGTTTCTGTACGGGAAATCGTGAAATGCTCTTCCGGTTTATCGAGTTTAAGAAGCCCTTTGACTTGCCCCATAAACTGAAAAGCGGTTGACGAAGCCGCTGCCGCCGACACACGGGCACCACTTATTTTCCCTGAAGCTGTGGTTGACTGCTTTGCTATTTTCCGTTCGATAAACACCGGCAAATTCGTCCCCGAATCCCGAACGACACGCACTTGCAAAGGCGCTAACATAAGCTTTGCATTTCGCGTTGACGACAGCGAACGCCCGGTTTTATGAGTTGGGATGGGTATCACTACTGCCCCCAATCGTTCAGCTAGGCCAGCGGTTGGAACCTGCGTTTTCAGTTTACGACCGAACCCGTTATTAGGTTGCTGCGCTAGTACAGCGCCGGTTGTCAGAAGTGTCAGGGTGAGTAGATAGGCTTTCATAAGGGTGAGAATCTATGGTTTAGCTTTATTTCAATCGTAATGAAGTCGGAATCATAGCCATAAACGCATCGTAGACCTTCGGGTAATTAGCCGGTACCTTTTTACCAGCAGCTCCCCAGCTAACTTTATAAGCCAGCTTACCTTTCCGCCACTGAACAAACTTGTAAGTATTACCCGGCTCATCGAATTTGGTCGTTTTGATTTTGCAGCTAACCTCTACACTCGAGAATACTCGCTTTGTATTTGCAGCCGTCTGCTGACCAATGAAGGTATAGGTTGTATCGCGGGAGCGTCGCCCGAACAGTTTTCCATTTTCCAGTAAATAATAGGTCGTTGAAGCGCCCGTAAATCCGCCCCCACTCCCGACCATAATCTGTCGGCCTGTGTACAAAGCCGGGGTAACAACCAAATTCGCCCTTCGCAACTGCGGCATTTTATCACCCGTAGCCCGAACGTCCTGTGCCTGAATGGAAATTAGATTGACCGAAAACAAAAGGAAGGATAGAAATAAACGAGTCATAACGTCTTAACTTTTTGAGAGATAAGGAATAAGCTCTTGACAAAGGTATTGCCCTCGATTAGCCTTGGCAATACTGCATTTGTATGATTTAACTCTCCCCTCTCCTACAACAGGAGAGGGGCCAGGGGTGAGGTAGACCCCACTACGGCGCAGTAGATTGCCCGTACGTTGTCTGCGAAAATTTTACCACCTTACCATGTTTAAGCTTTACCTCGAACAGGTTATCAAAATCGCCGGATTCAATTTTGGTCATGGCCGGTTGCGCACCTAGTCCCTTAGCGATTTCCAGAATGGTATTGCTATGGCCTACGACCAATACGGTTTTGTTCTGGATTCGCTTAACCCGATTGACAATCACGTCATTCGGTCTTGCTGGATAATCCACCATCGACATACCAAGTCGCTGAGCGAGTGGTTGGGCTGTTTGGCGAGTTCGTCGGTAGGGCGTTGTAAAAATGGAATCGATGGATTTATTGCCCAACGCATCGGCCAGCGCAGCCGCTCGTGCATAACCTGCTGTGCTCAAATTAGTCGTGTCGGATTCATCTACTTTTTCGGCATGACGAACAATGTATACCGTTGTGGTTGAACAGGCTGTTAGCTCAAAAGCACTTATTATCAACAGGAAGTAAAATAGCCGCATAGAGTACGTTATAGTTTGGGTGGGCAATGATACAAAAAAGCCCCCGGCTATTCACCGAGGGCTTGATACGACTTCGTAAGTGGTCAGGAATTACAATTCCCGAATCCAGATATTTCGGAAACCAACCGGGTTGTTGTGATCTTGCAACAGAATCGGACCAGCGCCATGAGCCTGTACCTTCGGATAACCAATATATTCGGTCGTTCCGCGAATGGCGGTGTGATTTTGCACCAGTACGCCGTTTAGCAACACAGTTACATAAGCAAATTCGGTCATCATACCAGCTTTGTTGAACTTAGGCGCTTGATAAATGACATCGTAGGTTTGCCATTCACCGGGTTTCCGGCTTGGATTAGCGAGTGGAATTGCTTGCTTATAAATCGAGCCAACCATACCGTTTACATAGGTTGGGTTGTTGTAGTTATCAAGCACTTGCAATTCATAGCGACCCTGAAGGAAAATACCACTGTTACCCCGCCCCTGGCTGGTACCTTCTACTTTTTCAGGCGACTTAAATTCAATATGCAACTGGAAATCAGTGAATTCCTTTTTCGAACGGGCAGAAAAACCTTTGGTCGAATACATAGCCCCGTTTTCTACCGGCCATTTCAATGGGCCTTCGTTAGTTTTTTCCCAGTTAGCTGGAGCATACCCTTTGATAGCTACCCATTCATCGGTGTTTTTACCATCAAACAACACAATTGCATCCGATGGAGCGGTTGTACCTGAAGCATTGGCCGACGTTGTTCCGGGCGTAACAACTGGAGGAACGGGTTCCCAAATTTCAGTCGATTGAGGGTTTTGTTTGGCTGGCTCCGTTTGAGCCATAGTCTGATTTGCTACAAGAAGGCTAACTACAGCGACACAGGCAGCAAACGAAAACTGTACGTTTTTCATGGAAAATGATTCGAGTTAATGGATTCGTCCGTTAAACGATCAAAGATAAGTCTAACTGTTAATTCGCAGTCTTTTACCTGGAAAAAATGTAACTTTCGGCTTCCAAATTTTATGGTATAACGCATGATGAATCCTCTTCTTTCAACTCGTTTCCGTGGTCTGCTGAGTATCGGCTATGCTGCTGGCATCGGTCTGTCACTGGCTCAGCCAGCTCCTGCACCGGGTATCGCGCTTCCACTCAACGACTTGAGTGCTTTTGTGTCGCCCACGCCAAACTGGCGTATTGTTGGCAGCGTTCGGGCCGATTTAGCCAAAGAAAACCTGCTTGTTACAGACAAAGGCACCGGAATTTTAGCCAATATTCCGTTAGCCAAAGCGCCAGCCGATCCCAAAAATCCCTACAAATACGATCTCTTCACAACTTTACAACATGGTGATGTCGATCTGGAATTGGATTATATGATGGCTGTAAAATCGAATTCAGGCGTATATCTGCAAGGTCGCTACGAAATCCAGTTGCGCGATAGCTGGGATATACGGACACCCAATGTACATGACAATGGCGGTGTGTACGAACGCTGGGATGAAAAACGTCCGGATGGGCAAAAAGGCTACGAAGGACATGCCGCTCGTCAGAATGCGAGTCGGGCACCCGGCTTGTGGCAGCATATGAAAATTTCATTTCAAGCTCCCCGTTTCAATGCCAACGGGCAAAAAACGGAAAACGCCCGTGTACTTCGGGTAGAGTTAAACGGTGTAATGATTCAGGAAAACGTTGAACTAACTGGCCCAACACGAGGCTCTGCGTTCGACGATGAAAAAGCAACGGGGCCAATCCGCTTCCAGGGCGATCACGGCGCTGTCGCCATCCGAAACATTCGGTACGTCACCTTCGATAAACCGCGACCCGAACTCATGAATCTGACTTACGCTGTCTATAAAGGCAAGTTTCAGAAGGAACCCGAGTACGACAAAACAGCCCCAGAATCAGAAGGAGCAACGAAAGTAGTGACGGCCGCGGTTAGCCGTATTCCAAATGAGTTTTTGATTCGGTATAAAGGCACCTTACGCGTTGCAGAGCCGGGTGAATATCGCTTTAACCTGGGCGTACCCGGTGGCGGTGGTATTATGCGCATCAATAATCAGGAAGTTATTGCGCCGAGAGAATGGAATGCCAATGGCAAAGTAACGTTGCCCAAAGGCGATATGCCGTTTGAATTGATCTATGCCAAGTTTGTTGATTGGGCGCAACCGAACATCGGCTTAGCCGTAGCCGGTCCTGGAATTCGCGAATTCGTGATTAGCGAAGGAGCTGGCAGTACGGGAGAAGAAACCGATCCCATTATGGTTGAAGCGTCGACCAATACGATCCTCCGCAGTTTCATGGATATGCCGGGCGAAAAAAATACGCAGGGACGTATGCTTCGGGTGACTCATGCCATTTCGGTAGGTAGTCCTGAGCAGATTCATTACACGTATGATTTAGATAAAGGCGCTATCGTACAGGTTTGGCGCGGACAGTTTCTGGATACGACGCCGATGTGGCACGAACGGGGCGATGGCTCGTCTCGCCCAATGGGTATGGTGCAACGATTAGGCGCTCCTATGCTGTTTCTGAGCAAATTAGCTTCGCCACAAACCAACTGGATTGCTGATACAACGGGGTCCGGCTACCGTCCAAAAGGATATGTACTTGATGATAGCGACCGTCCAACGTTCCGCTACCAGAGTTATGGCGCGTCGGTTGAGGATAAAATTCGGGTACTGCCAGAAGGAAAAGGTGTTCAGCGGGAAGTAACGATTACCAATCCGGCCAGCGATCTCTACGCTCGACTCATCAGTGGGGCAAGCATTAGTGCACTAGAAAATGGTATGTACCTAGTTGATGGGCAGGAATATGTCAAAATTGATGATGTATCGGGTGCCAAGCCAACGATTCGGGACTCGAATGGGCGGCAGGAATTAATCGTACCGGTAAAAGGCAAAGTAATTTACTCGATCTTATTCTAACCAATGAAACATATATTAACTACTCTCCTTTTCGCAGTCACCGTTATAATGGCTCGGGCGCAGGAATCGCCGAAGGAAGAAGATTTCTTTAAGATTTTGAAAGTATCGGCTCCAGAAGGTACACTGCTCGAAGTGGGTGGACTGACTACTTTACCCGATGGCAGTCTGGGCATAGCTACCCGCCGGGGCGATGTTTGGATCGTTGAAAATCCGACCAGCCGCAAACCATTTTTCCGAAAATTCGCGTCGGGTCTGCATGAGATTCTGGGACTGACCTATAAAGATGGTGCTCTTTACTGTGCGCAACGCGGTGAATTGACCAAAATGGTTGATTCGAATAAAGATGGCAAAGCCGATATATTCGAAACGGTTTATGCCTGGCCACTATCAGGCCACTACCACGAATACAGTTTCGGACCGAAAATTGCACCGGACGGTCAGTTTTTCGTAACGGGCAACGTCGCATTTGGCGATGAAGAATGGTGGCGGGGTGAAAGCCGTGTCCCCTGGCGCGGCTGGACGATGAAAATCAACGAAGCGGGCACGATGCAACCCTGGGCAACCGGCATGCGGTCTCCTTGCGGATTAGGCATTTTTGATGGTGAACTTTTTTACGCTGATAATCAGGGCGACTGGATGGGCTCGGGTGGTGTTGTTCACGTAAAGAAAGGCGTATTTGTTGGTCACCCAGCTGGTTTACGCTGGACAGGTATGGCCAACTCACCCGTTAAATTGTCGACCGAGCAATTTGATGCGAAAGTAGATGAGCGCAAACGTCGCGATGAAAATGGTCGAGCTATCAAGCCCGAAAACGTGGTGGCCGAAACGCCAAATCTGCTCTATCAAATGAAAGAGCAATTCCCAGGCGTCGATATTCAGACACCCGCCGTTTGGTTGCCACACGGTATTTTGGGAATCTCGAACTCCGAAATTCTGGAAATTCCGGACGGTGCATTTGGCCCATTTTCGGGTCAATTGCTGGTCGGCGATCAGGGGATGAGCAAGATCTCGCGCGTGTTCATGGAAAAAGTGGCCGGCGAATACCAGGGTGGAGCGATTGAGTTTCGGAATGGTTTCCGATCGGGTGTACTGCGCATGGCGTTTGCGAAGGATGGTTCGTTGTTCGTAGGTGAAACGAACCGGGGCTGGGGTTCGGCTGGTGAAGCCAATGAAGGCTTACAACGCCTAGCCTGGAATGGTGCGATGCCGTTTGAAATGCGAACCGTAAAAGCTATGCCCGATGGATTCGAAGTAGAATTCACGAAACCCGTCGATCGTAAATCGGCGGAAGATTTGGCCTCCTACCGCGTTGAGAGTTTTATCTACAAATACCATCCAGTATATGGTAGCCCGACGATCAATAAAGAAGCATTACCAATCAAGGGTGTGAAAGTATCAGCAGATGGCCTGAAAGCCCGACTAATTGTCGATAATCTTCGTCGGTACTACATTCACCAATTGACTCTCGATGGCGTTCGAGGCACAGAAGGTTCGTACTCGCTCGTCCACCCGATTGCGTATTACACGCTGAACAACATTCCGAATGGCGATAAGCTGGCAATGAGCGAAGTGAGCACGAAAAATTCAGCAGCCTCAGCTGCACCTGCTTCTGTTTCTCCAGCGGCTACAGCTCCTAAAGCGGCTCCTGCAAAAGCGGGTGCAAAGGCAACCACAGGCGGAAAACCTAAATTGGTAGAAGGCCAAGCCGTAACGATGGCGAAAGCGCCAACGTACGAAGAAGTCAAAGGATTGCTTACTCGTCATACCTGTGCGGCTTGCCATCAGGCGAATAAGCGGCAGGTTGGCCCTGCTTTCGCAGAGGTAGCCAAGCGGAAATACACCAACGATCAGATTGTGGAGTTGATCTACAATCCCAAGCCGCAGCACTGGCCCGACTACTCGACTGAAATGCCACCAATGCCGCAGGTGCCGAAAGTCGATGCGCTGAAAATTGCTGCCTGGATTAATTCGCTGGCCCCGGCCAATTCTACGGCTAGCGAACCCAAACCATAATCGTATAGCTATTTTTATTCGTCAAAATGCCCTCCCAGATTCAAATTGGGAGGGCATTTTTTATGGGTCTCTTTATCCTTGAGAATTGCGTTTTTTCACTCATTCTATGAATAATAGGCCATTTCTACGAAAATCGACCGAAAGGTAAAGTTAATATCAGATGAAGCTAGTCGTAATAACTTAGACGACTTAAACTCCCTCTCCCGTAACATATGAATTCTACTCTTAAGTCTGTCACTCAACAGGAAAATGGGCCTCATCCTGTTAAGCCAAAAGGGTTGTTGTTTACCTCCAAACGTGCTTGCCCTAGCTGCCAGAACAGTCATGGTCTGGAACGCGTGCCCAGGCCTTTCTGGCTCAAGTATTTGCTATTTTTTGTACCTGCCCGTATTTATTACTGTCATCACTGCAAGCATAATTTCGTCCTTTTAGGTTCGCGAAAAACGCAAGTCTAGTCTTCTTAGATACCTGATCTGATTTACTCCCCAATTCTCAGAAAGAATTGGGGAGTTTTTTTAGTAGCCATCAGCAGATGCTAAAGATGCCAGTTTTAGGATCATTTCTACCGCTTTTAAAGCTAAGTCTACCTTTAATATAGTCTCTCTAATAGTCGCTTCCGGCTTGTAGTAGTTTTGATTCGTCAACGGGAAATAAACACAGAACCTCGTTGACTCAGGCAATTGAATCATCTTAAAAACAACATAAAATTTTCCACTTTCTCATTTACATAACATTCTCACTTTCAATCATGAAAACGTTACAAGTAGCCGCAATCCTAGCCTTCTCTAGTCTCATTGGTTTAACCTCCTGCAGCAAAAAGTTAGACGACGTGATGCCTGCTCAAACCCAAACTACAACCACTCCCGCAACACCCACAAACGGTCAAACTACACCTACTCAGTCGACTACCATGTCAACGACGGGTTTCTATTCAAAAATCGATGGTAAGGAGTATCGCCCTGATTTAGTCTATGCAAGAGCTGCCGTTCCTGGCAACGATGGGTATTATGGAATCTATGGCCTTGACTCAAAAACTGGCGATGTCGTGGTTGTCCAGCTTCCTTATTCAGCCGCTGTGGTGGGCACCTATAAATTAAGTTATGTCAACTTTGGCTCTTTGTCACTTGGCGACGGTAGTAATTCCTTCTCAACCCGCTATGAACCAGGTGATGGCACCGTCACAATCACTAAAATAACGACCACTGACGTTGTGGGCACCTTCTCATTCACCGCTTATAGCGATAAAGGCGTTAAGCGTACAATTACCGAAGGTTCTTTTAACGTCCCCATCAAATACTAAATCATTATATACATATATTGACGGCCAGCTCTTCATAAGGGGCTGGCTTTTTCTATTAAGGGTATCTTTCCAGCACATTGGGATCCTAAGCTTAGAATTCCACGTGGACAAGTTGTCGCG
>JADMIO011121687.1_pt1 | contig 31829 bp, 30 predicted proteins | sample 8958161 | NCBI WGS metagenome assembly JADMIO01 (sample SAMN16585339, study PRJNA669376) | soil metagenome | isolation source: Crop rotation soil | place: USA: Cullars Rotation, Alabama | collected 2011
CCCGCCGACGCGGCCCGCTCGACGACGACCGTCCCGTCCTCGGCGAGCCATCCCGGCTCGGCCAGCGCGGCCAGCACGCCGGCCAGCTCGCCGGCGGGCTGGTCGTAGGGCGGATCGAGGAACACCAGCCCGAACGGCGCCTCGGGCGGCGGCGCCCCGCGCACGAACCCGCCGACGCCGCGGCGCTGCACCCGGGCCCGGTCGGCCAGGCGGGTCGAGCGCAGGTTGCGGCGGATCGCGTCGATCGCGGCCGGCGAGCGGTCCACGAGCACGGCGCGCGCCGCGCCGCGCGACAGCGCCTCGATGGCCAGTGCCCCGCTGCCCGCGTAGCCGTCGAGGACCGACGCGCCGAGGAGCCGGTCGGGCCCGAGCGCGGCGAAGAGCGACTCCTTCACCCGGTCGGCGGTCGGGCGGGTGCGGACGCCCTTCGGGGCGGTGAGCCGCAGTCCCCCGGCGTCGCCCGCGATGACCCGCGGGCCCCGGCCGCTCGCACTCCCGGCTCGGCTCACGGACCGATGGTGACACGGGGTCGCCTAGCGTCTCCGGATCGATTCCCTCGCTCTGTTCGACGAGCTCCAGGCCATGGCGCGCATCGGCCTGACGTACGCCACCGACCCCTACGACCGGGAGCGGTACGAGCGGCTGCTCGTGCTGGCCAGTGAGGGGTACGGGAACGCGCTCTCGCTCCCGCCCGGGGAGGTGCGGGCCCGGCTGGCCAAGGACCTCGGGTACGTCACGTCGAAGGTCGGGGCCGACGGGGCGATCTTCGACGACTCGGACCGCCTGATGCTGGTGCAGCGGGCGGACGACCACTGCTGGGGACTCGTCAGCGGCTGGGTGGACGTCGGCGAGGACCCGGCCGACACGGTCGTGCGCGAGATCCGGGAGGAGATCGGGCTCACCGCGACGGTGGACGCGCTGATCGACGTCTTCGGCCGGCAGGCCTCGGCCGAGCACGGCCCGCACGGCACGGTCGGCATCGTGTACCTGTGCTCGGTCGAGCCGGGTGAGCTCGTGCTGTCACACGAGGTGGTCGACGCCGGCTACCGCGACATCGACTCGGTCGACCGCTGGCACAAGAACCACGGGGACTACGCCCGCGCCGCGCTCGCGTTCCGGCAGGCCCGTCGCGCCGATTAGGCGCCTAACCCGGCGGCCGGGCGGGGGTGGCGGCGACCGCGCCGAGGCTCGGCGCGCGGCAACCGAGTAGCCGGGTCGCGCCCGGTCCGGCGTTGCGCGCGTACGCGCAGGTCACCTGGACGATGCCCGGTGACGACGGCGGCGGGAGTGTCAGGTCGAACCCGCGGTTCGGCCCCGCGGCCGGGAACGCGGCCTGCACGTCGGGACGCGCCGATCCCGTCGGGCCGGACACCAGACGCAGTGGCTCGACACCCGGCATCAGCAGCGCCCGGACCACCACCTGCACCGGCGCGTTCGTGTCGGGGTCGAATGCCCAGCCCTCGGCGCCGGTGGGACTCGCGTCGTCCAGGGCGCCCACCGGGTCGTGTGGTCCGGGCGGGCGCGCCTCGCGCGTCGGGCGCAGCGCGCAGCCGACCGTCGAGTTGCCGGTCCCGTGGAACCCCGTGTTCTCCGCGTAGACGCAGACCGTGACGCCGGCATCGGACGGGAGCACCGGCAGGCGGAGGTCGAACCCGGTCGTCGGCCCCAACCCGAGCCGTGACTGCACATCGGGACGCGCCAGGTTCGTGTGGGTCTGCGTGGCCGGGAGGCCGTTGAAGTAGACACGCAGCCGAGTCGGCGCGGGGGTGTCCGGGTCACCGGCCCAGCCGCGTAGTTGCAGGAGCCCGGGCGTCGCAGTGACGACCTCGAGCACGCCGATCGGGTTGCCTGGGTTCGGACCCGAGACGGCGAGCGACCGGCACCCGAGCGTCGTGTTCTCCCCCGGCCCGACGTTGATCGCGTACGCGCAGACAACCGCGTCCGGCGGGACGAACCCCGGTGGCAGCGACGCGTGCCACCCGGTGTTCTGACCGACTCCGTGCATCCTCGCCGGGACGTCGGGCCGCGGGTCGCCGGTCGACACCTGCATCAGGAACTGCGTGCCCCGGTACAGCCGGACCGCGATCGGCTGATCGAGCGCGTCGGCGTCGGCGGCCCAGCCCGACATCACCGGCGCATCGAAGCGCGCCGCGACGTCATCGAACGAGCCGATCGGGCTCGGCGGCACCGCGCGTACGACGGCACCGCTCGCCGCGCCCGGCGACCCGACGCCGGCGAGCACGCCGAGCCCGAGGATGACAGTCGCTCCGAACGCCACGATCCGCTGCATCACGGCAGTGTCGCACCGAAACCGTCGCAGGTGCGTGGGCGCGGTGACACGTCTCATCGCGGCCCGCGCCGGCGGACCTTCTCGGGTTGGGCGACTTGCTGGGTGGCCACGTCGAAGGCACCGACCGGCGCGCTCGACGCCGCCGCCACCGAGGGCGAGACCCCTGCCATTCCTGCCAGCCCGCAGCTCAGGACCACGAGCAGCACCACGGATCGGCGCACGCCCGAAGGCTACGCCCGAATTCGCCCACCTGTACTCCGCCTGAACCGATCGCGACGGTGTCACACTCGCCCGATGGGCGAGACCGCGTCGGGTTCGTGTCGCGACGTCCGCGCGCGTCTCGCCGTCGTCGCCGATCGCGAGCCGGCCGAGCTCGCGACCCCCGATCACTTCCGGCGCGCCGCGGTGCTCGTCCTCGTCGGCTGCCGCGACGGTCGCCCGTGTCTCGTGCTCACCGAGCGCTCCGCCCGCCTGCGCGTCCACGCCGGGGAGATCGCGCTCGCCGGCGGCCGGATCGACCCGGGCGAGACCCCGGAGCAGGCCGCGGTGCGCGAGGCCGTCGAGGAGATCGGCGCGTCGCCGGGCGCGGTCGAGGTGCTCGGCCGGCTCGACGAGGCGTGGAGCAAGGCCGGCAACCACGTCGTCCCGGTCGTCGCCTGGTACACCGGCGACCTCGGCGCGCTCGGCCCCGCCAGCCCGGAGGTCACGCGCGTCTTCCTGGTCCCGTTGGCCGACATCGCACGGCCGGAGGCCCACACCGTCGACGTCGCGGTGCTCGACGGGGTCACGTACGAGAACGACGTGATCGACGCCGACGGCTGCCGGATCTACGGGTTGACGGCCGACCTCGTGCTCGACCTCCTCGCCTGGCTCGACGACCGCGAGCGCGACCGCGTGCCGATTCGCGTCGAGGAGCTGGCCCGGAAGCTCGCGCGCGAGGGCTCATCGCCGGGCGCGGGCGCGGGCGCGCGCACCGGCGACGACAGACTCGGGACATGACCGATCCGCGGCGGACCGTGCGCGCCGGGTACGACGAGATCTCGGACCGGTACCTCGCGCAGCGGCCGGTCGACGGGGTCGACGTCGAGCAGCTCGACGACCTCGTGGCGCGGCTCGCGCCCGGCGACACGGTGCTCGACGCCGGCTGCGGCGCGGGCGTCCCGGTGACGCAGCGCGTCGTCGACGCCGGGCTCGTGACGACCGCGCTCGACTTCTCGATCGCCCAGCTCCGGCTCGCGACCGACCTCGTGCCCGGCGCGCGGCTCGTCCAGGGCGACCTGACCGTCCTGCCGTTCGCCGACGCGGCGTTCGACGCGGTCGTCTCGTTCTACGCGGTCATCCACGTCCCGCGCGACGACCACGCCGCGGTCTACGCCGAGGTACGGCGGGTGTTGCGGCCCGGCGGCTGGACGTTGCTGTGCCTCGGCGCGCGCGACAACCCCGGTGACCTCGACGACGAGAGCTGGCTCGGGGCGCCCATGTTCTGGAGCCACTGGGACGCCGCCACGAACGTCCGGCTGGTGGCCGAGGCCGGGCTCGACGTGGTCGACCGGCGCATCCTCGACGACCCGATGAGCCACGGGCACCAGCTGTTCGTGACCGCCCGCCGCCCGGCGAACGGCAGCTAGCTCTTGAACAGGAACTCGACGCTGTCGCCGAGCAGGTCCTCGACCTCCTCGGCCAGCGCGCCGTGCTTCCGCAGGTCCGGGTCCTCGTCGAGGATGCGCTCGGCGACCTCGCGGGCCTTCAGCACGTAGGGGATGTCGCGCGGCAGCCGGCCGAGCTTCAGGTCGCCCATCCCGGCCTGCCGCTCCCCGAGCACCTGGCCCGAGCCGCGGATCTCGAGGTCGCGCTCGGCGAGCAGGAACCCGTCGGTCGACTCGGCCATCGCGGCCATGCGCGCCTCGCCGTCGGGGGTCGAGGGGTCGGCGAACAGGAAGCACCACGCCTCGCCCCCGCCGCGCCCGACCCGACCCCGCAGCTGGTGCAGCTGCGACAGCCCGAACCGGTCGGCGTCCTCGACGACCATCACCGTCGCGTTCGGCACGTCGACGCCGACCTCGATGACCGTCGTCGCCACGAGCACGTCGGTCTCGCCGGCCCGGAACGCGGCCATCGCCGTCTCCTTGTCCGCCGACGGCATCTGCCCGTGCAGCAACCCGACCCGCAGGTCGTGGAGCTCCTCGGCCGCGAGGCGCTCCGCCTCCTCGGTCGCGGCCTTGGCCTCGACCTTGGGCGAGCCCTCCACGAGCGGGCACACCACGAACGCCTGCCGGCCGCCCGCGACCTCGGTCCGGAGCCGCTCGTACGCCTCGGCCCGCTCCATCGGCCCCGGACCGACGACGACGGTCCGCACCGGCGTGCGCCCCTTCGGCATCACCCGCAGCTCGGACTGGTCGAGGTCGCCGTAGACGAGCATCGCCGCGGTCCGCGGGATCGGCGTCGCAGTCATGACGAGCACGTCGGGCTCGTCGCCGAGGCCCTTCAGCACCGCCCGCTGCTCGACCCCGAACCGGTGCTGCTCGTCGATCACCACGAGGCCGAGACGCGTGAACGGCGCGTCGCCGTACAGCAGCGCGTGCGTGCCGACGACGATGTCGACGTCGCCGGCCGCGAGCCCGGCCGCGATCCGCCGCCGCTCGGCCGCCGGAGTCTTGTTCGACAGCAGCGCCACCCCGACGGGCCGCTCGGCGAGCAGGGTCCCCTCGCTCGGCACCGACAGGTCACCGAGGTACTCCCGCGCGACGGAGTGCAGCTGCTCGGCGAGCACCTCCGTCGGCGCCATCAGCGCGCCCTGGTAGCCGCCCTGCACGGCCATCAGCAGCGCGGCGATCGCGACGACGGTCTTGCCGGACCCGACCTCGCCCTGGAGCAGCCGGTGCATCGGCACCGGACCGGCGAGGTCGCGGCGGATCACGTCGAGCGCCGACTGCTGGTCCCCGGTCAGGTCGTACGGCAGCCCGTCGAGGAAGCGGTCGACGAGCTCACCGTCGACCGTGTGCTCGATCCCACCGCGCTCCGCCTCGATCGCGCGCTTGCGGGCGACGAGCGGGATCTGGATCCGCAGGAACTCGTCGAAGCGGAGCCGGCGCTGCGCCTCCTTCGCCTCACCCAGGTTCTCCGGCCGGTGCACGTGCTGGTACGCCCAGGTGCGGTCCTTCAGGTCCTTGAGCTCCGCGCGCAGGTCGTCCGAGAGCGGGTCGGCGAGCTTCCCCATCCAGTCGAGGACGCCCCCGACGACCCGCTGGATCTCCCAGGTCGAGACGTCGGCCTTCCCCGACTGCGGGTAGATCGGGACGACGACGCCGGTCTTCGAGTCGCCGGCGCGGCCGAGCACGTCGACGATCGGGTTGGCGAGCTGGCGCTTCCCGCGGAACAGGTCGAGCTTCCCGTACAGCGCAACTTCCGTGCCGACGGCGAGTTGGCGTTCGCGCCACGGCTGGTTGAAGAAGACGAGGTTCAGCAGCCCGGTCTCGTCCTCGACCACCGCTTCGACCATCTTCTTGCGCTGGCGCGTCTGCCGCGACGACACCCGCTTCACCTCGGCGACGATCGTCGCCTCCTCCCCCGCGACCAGCTCCGCGATCTCGGCCTTGCGCGTGCGGTCGTGGTAGCGGCGCGGGTAGTGCTGCAGCAGGTCGAGCACCGACTCGATCGGCGGGTTCATGAGCGCCAGCCGCTCGAGCAGCTTCGGGGTGATCCCGCCGACGTCGCCGAGCGGGGTCTTCGCCAGGTTGCGCAGCGTCCGGCGGCGGGGAGCCGTGGCTACTCCACCCCGATCAGGTACGGGTAGAGCGGTTGCCCGCCCTCGTGCACCTCGACCTCGACCTGGGGGTGCGCGAGCGCGACCTGCTCGCGCAGGCGCTCGGTGTCGGAGTGGCGGGCCTCGGCGCCCACGAGCACGGTCACGATCTCGCTGTCCTCGGTCACGAGCTCGGCGACGACGGCCAGCGCCGCGGCCACCGCGGTCGGCACCGCGGCCGCGATCCCGTCGCGGCTGATCGCGAGCCAGTCCCCGGCCTTGATCGGCCCGCACTCGGCGTTGCTGTCGCGCACCGCCTGCGTCACCTCGCCGGCACCGACCCGTCCCGCGGCCTCCTCCATCGCGCCGACGTTGACGTCGAGGCTCGCCTGCGGGTCGTACGCGACGAGCGCGGCGAGCGCCTCGACCACCGACGTCGTCGGGACCACCGACACGACACGGGACGTCAGCTCGTCGACCTGGCGCGCGACCGGGACGATGTTCTTGTTGTTCGGCAGGACCACGACGTCCTTGGCCGGGCAGCGTTCGACCGCTTCGAGGATCTGCGCCGTCGACGGGTTCATCGACTGGCCGCCGGCCACGATCTCGTGGACCCCGAGGCTCACCAGCAGCCGGCGGATCCCGTCGCCGACGCCGACCGCGACGACGGCGGTCCCGACCTCCTGGTCGCTCGCGTCGCGCGCCGTGTCCCCGGCCGCGGCGGCGAGCTCGGGCACCTGGTCGCGCACCCACTGCTCCTCCTCGACCTGCTCGAGCAGATCCGTGACACGGAGATTGCGGGGCCGGCCCGCTTCGATGCCGGCCTCGATCGCGCCACCGATGTCGTCGGTGTGCACGTGGCAGTTCCAGAGACCGTCGCCGCCCACGACGACGATCGAGTCACCGAGCGACGACCATGTCTGCTTGAACGCGGGGATCGTGGTGTCGTCCGCCTCGAGCAGGTACATCACCTCGTACCGCAGCGACGCGAGGTCGTTGCCGGAGAGGTGCGCCTCGACCGAACGCGGCGTGGCCACGACCTCGGGCTCGGGGATGGGGCGGCCCGCGACCACCTCGAGGAACGCGTCGAGCAGCAGCGTGAAGCCGCGGCCGCCGGCGTCGACGACCCCGGCCTCCTTGAGGACGGGCAGCAGGTCGGGCGTGCGGAGCACCGCGTCGCGCGCCGCGACGAGGGCGGAGTCGAGGACCCCCTCGAGCGCCTGCTCGCCGGCGTCGCGCGCGGCCTCGGCCGCGTCGGCCGCCGACCGGACCACGGTGAGGATCGTGCCCTCGACCGGTCGCATCACCGCCTGGTAGGCCGCGTCGGACGCCTGGCGGAGGCCGGTCACCACCTCGGTCACCCCGGCCGCGTCGACGCTGCGGAACGTGTCGGCCAGCCCCCGGAGCACCTGGGAGAGGATCACGCCCGAATTGCCCCGGGCGCCCATGAGGGATCCGTGGGCGACGGCCTGGCACACCTCGGCCATGTCCTCGGCGGTGCCGAGCTCGTTCACCACCGACTCGAGGGTGAGGGTCATGTTCGTCCCGGTGTCGCCGTCGGGCACCGGATAGACGTTGAGGCGGTTCAGCTCGTCCTGGTGGTCACGGAGGGCGTCCCGGAAGCGGGTGATCGCCTGCCGCAGGTCCAGTGCCGCCAGCCGCTCGAGGGTGGGCATCGGCGCGCATCGTACCGGTCGGGCCTTTCGAACAGCCGCCCTCGGCCCCCGACGCCACGGCACTCGACACGATCGGCCGAGGGAGATCTTCGAGAGCTGGTCCGGCGCGGGGCGCTGCTAACCTCTGCCGGTTCCCCACCCGGCCCGCCGGCGCGTTCCGGCCGTCCACCCCGAGGTCGCCCCCATGGCATCCGTCTGCGAGGTCTGCGGCAAGAAGCCGATCTTCGGCAAGCGCCTCAGCCACTCGCACCGCCGCTCCAACCGGCGTTGGAACCCCAACGTCCAGAAGGTGCGCGCGATCGTGAACGGGTCGCCCCGCCGGCTGCACGTCTGCACCGCCTGCCTCAAGGCGGGCAAGGTGCAGAAGCCCTGACCGCGGGCGCGTCGTGCAAGGGGTGATCCGCTCCTTCGACCCCACCACCGGGGAGGGGGTCGTGGTCCGTGACACGGACCGCAGCGAGCTCACACTCGCGGGTGACGCGCTGGAGGGCTCGTTGTTCCGCATGCTCCGCCAGGGTCAGCGCGTCGTGTTCGAGCTCGACGGCGACGGGCGCGCCACCCGCGTGCGGGCCGGCTCCGAGATCGACATGGGGCTGCCGCCCGACGTGCAGGTCTAAACTTCGCAAATTCTCCGGGACGGGCCGGGGATGCGAGGGGGGAAGCGGCATGACGATCGGGGCGTCGATCGGGCAATTCCACGGTTCCGGTGGTCTCGAAGGGCGTCGGTACACTGCCGACACCACGCCAAAGGAGTCGTGACGTGTCGCTGGTCGTGAACGCTCCCACCCGCCACGAAGGCCTGCTGCGGTGGGTCGACGAGGTCGCCGAGCTGTGCGAGCCGGAGTCGGTCCACTGGTTCGACGGGTCCGACGAGGAGGCCGAGCTGCTGGCCAAGCAGCTGGTCGAGGCGGGCACCTTCGTCCCGCTGAACGACGCCAAGCGGCCCAACTCCTACTGGGCCGCCACCGACCCCTCCGACGTCGCCCGGGTCGAGGACCGCACGTTCATCTGCTCCGAGCGCGAGGTCGACGCCGGGCCGACGAACAACTGGAAGGACCCGGCCGAGATGCGCGGCATCCTCGACCGGCTGTTCCGGGGCTCGATGCGCGGCCGCACGATGTACGTGGTCCCGTTCAGCATGGGCCCGCTCGGCTCGCCGCTCTCCTACATCGGCGTCGAGATCACCGACTCCCCCTACGTCGCGATCAGCATGCGGACGATGACGCGCGCCGGTCAGGCCGCGCTCGACGTCCTCGGCGAGGACGGCGAGTTCGTGCCCTGCGTGCACTCGCTCGGCGCGCCGCTGCAGGCAGGCGAGGATGACGTCGTCTGGCCGTGCAACCCGGACGAGAAGTGGATCGTGCACTTCCCCGAGACGCGCGAGATCTGGTCGTACGGCTCGGGCTACGGCGGCAACGCGCTGCTCGGCAAGAAGTGCTTCGCGCTGCGCATCGCGTCGGTGATCGCGCGCGACGAGGGCTGGCTCGCCGAGCACATGCTCATCCTGAAGCTCACGTCGCCGGCCGGGAAGGTCCACTACATCGCGGCCGCGTTCCCGTCCGCGTGCGGCAAGACGAACCTGGCCATGCTCGTCCCGTCGATCCCGGGCTGGAAGGCCGAGACCGTCGGCGACGACATCGCCTGGATGAAATTCGGCGACGACGGCCGCCTCCACGCGATCAACCCCGAGTTCGGGTTCTTCGGCGTCGCTCCGGGCACGAACTACGAGACCAACCCCAACGCCATGGAGACCCTGACCCGCAACACGGTCTTCACCAACGTCGCGCTCACCGACGACCGGGACGTGTGGTGGGAGGGCATGGACGGCGGGCCGCCGGAACACCTCACCGACTGGCGGCGGGACGACTGGACGCCCGGCTCGGAGACCCCGGCCGCGCACCCGAACTCGCGGTTCTGCGCGCCCGCGTCGCAGTGCCCGGTGATCGCCGACGAGTGGGAGGACCCCCGCGGCGTGCCCATCTCGGCCGTCCTCTTCGGCGGCCGGCGCGCCACGACCGTCCCGCTCGTCTACGAGTCGCGCGACTGGCGCCACGGCGTGTTCGTCGGGGCGACCATGGGGTCGGAGAAGACCGCCGCCGCGTTCGGCGGGCTCGGCGAGCTGCGGCACGACCCGTTCGCGATGCTGCCGTTCTGCGGCTACCACATGGGCGACTACTTCGCGCACTGGCTGTCGATGACGGATCGCAGCGCGGAGTCCGCGCTGCCGCGCATCTACGGCGTCAACTGGTTCCGCAAGGGTGAGGACGGCAAGTTCCTCTGGCCCGGCTACGGCGACAACTCACGCGTGCTCGCGTGGATCATCGGCCGCCTCGAGGGGAATGCCGGCGGCACCGAGACCGCGATCGGCACGGTGCCGACACCCGACGACCTCGAGCTCGATGGGCTCGACGCCACCACCGAGCAGGTCGGCGAGGCGCTGCAGGTCGACCCGGCGCAGTGGCGGGCCGAGTGCGAGGGCATCCGCGGCCACTTCGACAAGTTCGGCGACCACCTCCCCGCCGCGCTCCTCGAGGAGCTCGACGCGCTCGAGGCGCGCCTCGGCGAGACCTCCTAACCTCGGCGCCGTCCGGCGCGCGACGAAGGGGGACGCCATGGCGGTCCGTGCGTACCTGCTCATCCAGACCGAAGTCGGCCAGGCCGCGAACGTCGTCGACGCGATCCGCGGTCTCGACGGCGTCGTCTCGGCCGACGACGTGACGGGTCCCTACGACGCGATCGTCGTCACCCAGGCCGACGACATCGACGCGCTCGGCAAGATGGTCGTCAGCAAGATCCAGGCCGTCGAGGGCATCACGAGAACCCTCACCTGCCCGGTCGTGAATTTGTGACGAGGGGGGCGGGCCCCCCTCGTCGGCTCCCCCCGGCGCGACCGCGCGGCGACTGACCATGTTGTCGACCGGCCGAGCCGGTCGACTGCGTCTCGCCCGCTCGCTTTGGCGTCAGTACTCCACCCTGGCGGTGGAAGATCGACGCCGAAGCCGAGTTGCGCGGCCTACGCCGCGAGCGTTCCGGAGAACCAGCTGGCAGCGTTGCGCTCGGTGGGTCAGGTGTTGCGTTGGCGGCCGGCGCGCCGGGCGCGGCGCTCGTGGCGCTCGAACGCGAGGTCGACGAGCCGTTCGAGCAGCTGCGGGTACGGGAGGCCGGAGACCTCCCACAGCTTCGGGTACATCGAGATCGGCGTGAAGCCGGGGATGGTGTTGAGCTCGTTGACGAGGAAGCCCCGCCCACCCTCCTCGTAGAAGAAGTCGACCCGCGCCATCGCCTCGCAGCGGCACGCCTCGAACGCACGCATGGCGAGCGCGCGCACCTCCTCGGTCTGCGCCGGGTCGAGCGGCGCGGGCGTGAGGAGCTCGGCGACGCCGTCCTCGTACTTGTCCTCGTACGTGTAGAACTCGTCGCCGGGAACGATCTCGCCCGGCAGGGATGCTTCGGGCGGCGAGTCGCCGAGGACGGCCACCTCGATCTCCCGGGCGGTGACGGCCTCCTCGGCCAGGATCCACTCGTCGAAGTCGAGGGCGCTGTCGATCGCGGCCGCGAGCTCGGCGCGGTCGTGGGCCTTGCGCACGCCCACCGACGAGCCGAGGTTGGCCGGCTTCACGAAGCACGGCAGACCGAGCTCGGCTTCGACCGTCGCCGCGAACGCCCCGCGGTCGCCCCCGTCGCGGAACGCCCGGTACTCGGGCTGGGGCAGGCCGCGGGCGGCGAACGCCTGCTTCATCATCACCTTGTCCATCCCGACCGCGGAGCCGAGGACACCCGACCCCACGTACGGCAGGCCGGCCAGCTCCAACAGGCCCTGGACCGTGCCGTCCTCGCCGTAGGGACCGTGCAGCAGCGGGAACACGACGTCGACGCCGAGCCCGCCGCTGCCCGGCTGCGCCACCACCTCACCCAACCGTTCGAGCTGCGAGCCCTCCGCGTCGAGCGCGGCGGGCAGCGCGCGCGGGTCCCGCGCGATCAGCTCGCGCGCCGCGTCGGCGAGCAGCCATCGCCCGTCGCGCGTGATCGCGACCGGCACGACCTCGAACTTCTCCGGGTCGAGCGCGCGCGCCACCGCGACCGCGGTGACGCGCGAGACGTCGTGCTCGGCCGAGCGGCCACCGAACACGACCATGACGCGCGTGCGCGGACGGCTCACGACGTCACCTGCAGGATCGCCCGGATGCCGAGACCCATGATGAACAAGCCGCCCAGACCGTAGAGCAGCTCGACGCGGCCCTTCATCTGACTGCGGTACTGGAACAGCAACCCGATCGTGATGAAGATCAGGAAGCCGTAGAACATGTGGAAGCGCGGGACCACCTTCCGGTAGCCCTCGTCGCCCGCGACCATGATCGTGCCGAGCAGCACCTGCAGCAGGATCGCCGACTCGGCGACGATCGTCGCGATCCACAGCGGCCGGCCCCGCAGCTGCTTCCACCGCCACGCCGCGAGCGCGTACAGGCCGACGAGACCGTTGAGGACGATCACGTACCAGCCCAGCGTCTTGTGGATCTCGAAGACGGTGTGCATGCGGCGCGCGTCAGAGCGCGGAGTCGTCGGCGACCGAGGGCGTGAACGCGGAGTCGGCACCCGCCCCGCGCAGCACGCTCTTCAGGATCTTCCCGGCCGGGTTGCGCGGGAGCGGCTCGTCGTGGAACTCGACGTACTCGGGCACCTTGAACTCCGCGAGATGGGCGCGGCAGTGGTCGCGCAGGTCGTCGGGCGTCGTCGCCGACCCGACCCGCAGCTGCACGACCGCCTTGACCTCCTCGCCCAGCTCGCGATGCGGCACGCCGACCACCGCGGCGTCGAGCACGTCGGGGTGCTCGACGAGGACGTGCTCGATCTCGACGCAGTACACGTTCTCGCCGGCCCGGATGATCATGTCCTTCGCCCGGTCGACGAGATAGAGGAAGCCGTCCTCGTCGAGATAGCCGATGTCGCCGCTGCGGAACCACCCGCCGGGCCGGGTCGCGGCCTCGGTCGCGTCGGGCCGGTTCCAGTAGCCGCGGCTCATGATGGTCGGACCGCGCAGGACGATCTCGCCGTTCGCCCCGTTCGGCACCGGCCGCCCGTCCTCGTCGGCGATCTCGATCTCGACGGTCGGCGCGGCGCGCCCGACGGAGCCCGGGTGCGAGAAGTAGTCGGCTCCGGCGTTCGACGTTGCGATCGACGCGGACTCGGTGAGGCCGTACGCGGTCGAGAGCGTGTCGCGCACCTGCGGGAACGCGACCTTGATCCGCTCCACCAACTCCGGCGCGGCCGGCGCGCCCCCGTACCCGATCCGAGCGACCGACGACAGGTCGTACCGACCGAACGACTCGGCCTCGACGATGCGCCACATGACGGTCGGCACCCCGCCGATGCTCGTGACCCGCTCCCGCTCGATGGTCGCCATCGCGGCGTCGGGGTCGAACTTGCCCGGCGGCATGAGCACGAGCTTGGCGCCGCTCGCGTACGCGGGCACCGTGGTCGAGAGCGCGCCGGTGACGTGGAACAGGGGGACGACGAGCAGGTACGCGGCCTGCACGTCGGTGCGCGGCGGTGCCGCACCCTGGGCCGCGGCGATCGCGCCGAGACAGGCCATGTTCTGCAAGTTCGCGAGCGCCTGGCGATGGGTGATCGTCGCGCCCTTCGGCTTGCCGGTCGTGCCCGACGTGTAGAGGATCGCCAGCAGGTCGTCCTCGGCGACGGCGACGTCGGGCAGCGCGCCCGGGTCGGCCGGCGCGAGCAGCTCGACCCCCGGGCGGGCCGGACCGTCGGGCGCGTCGAGGTCCATCACGAAGACGTGCTCGAGATCGTCGAGGCCGGGGACGACGTCGCGCACGACGGCCCACCGCTTCGGGTCGCAGAACAGGACCTTGCTGCCCGAGTCGCGCAGCGCGAACTCGAGCTCCTCGGCCTTCCACCACGCGTTGAGGGGGACGTTCGCCGCTCCGATCGCTGCGCACGCCCAGAACAGGACCACCCACTCGATGGTGTTCGCGCTCAGGACCGCCACGCGATCACCCGGCCGGACCCCGAGGTCGAGCAGCGCGGTCGCGGTGCGGCGGACGAGCGCGTTGTGCTCCGCGTACGTCAGTCGCCGATCGCCCTGGACGACCCAGTCGGTGTCGCCGCGGCCGTCGGCGAGCGCGATGAGATCGCGCATCGAGCCGAGCCGTTGCTTGTAGACCTGGAGCGGTACGCCGAGGACGTCCTCGACGACGATCTCGAACGGCCCGCCCGGACCCGTGAGCTCGGCGCGGACGTCGGTCACTCGGCCGACGCGCGTTCGTCCTGCACGACGTCGTAGCTCCACAGCTCGGCGTGCGTGCTCACCGGGCCCTCGCTGTTGTGCGCGCGGTGGCCGTGCGAGAACGCGGGGTTCTGCACCCAGGCCTGGAAGTCCTCCTCGGAGCGCCAGCGCGTGTACACGAGGAACTGGTTCCGGTCGTCGTTCGGCCGCAGGAGCTCGAACGCCTCGAAGCCCTCCATCTTCCCGACCTCGCCCGCCCGGGCCGCGAAGCGGGCCACGAGCTCGTCGGCCCGCTCCGGCGCCACGGAAATCGCGTTGATCTTGACGACACTCACGGCTTCTCCTGTCCTCGGCGGGGGCGGCCGGGATTATCTCTCGTCGCGCAGGAACCGCTCGATCTCGCGGGCGAGGTCCTCGCCCGACACGGCCTCGTCCTCGCCGGACGACGATTCCAGCTGCCGGACCATGTCGGCGACGTCGGGTCGCTCGCTCAATCCCTCCTCGACCCGTTCGAGGTACTCGTCGCTCTGCGTGTCGAGGGCATGGAGATCCACCGTGATGCCGGTGACGTCGCGGAGCCGCTCCAGCAGGGCGCGGATCGCGGGCGGCGACGGCGTGGCGGCGACGTAGTGCGGCACCTGCGCCCACAGCCCGACCGCCGGGATCCCGGCCTCGGCCAGCGCGACCTGCAGCACGGTCTGGGCTCCGGTCGGCCCGACGTAGTCGCCCCGCAGGGCCCCGATCTCCTGGGCCACGGAGTGGCTCGACGCGGTCGCGAGGACCGGCACCGGGCGCCGGTGGGACACGGGTGCCGGCATGCCCCCGAGCGTCACCGCCAGCCGGACGTCGAGCCGGCGGGCGACGTCGACGAGCTCGCCGGTCACGTCCCGCCAGCGCACCGACGGCTCCGGCCCTGCGACGACGATCGCATCGACGCCGGCGTGACCGGCGACGAGGTCGATGGACGGCCACTCGATCTGGCGGGTCACCCCGTCGACGAGCGTGACCGACGGGCGGGTCTGCTGGAGGTCGAGCAGGTCGGAGAGGTCGATCGTCGCGAACTTGCGCGGCGACTCGAGCGCCTCCGCGATCGCGGCGAGCGTGCCCGTCCCCGCGAGCCCGCCGTCCACCCAGCCGGTGAGCGCGACGAGCATGACTGGTTCGCGCAGCGACGGCCACTGGTCGACTTCGAGCATGACACCCACTGTAGAAGGCGACGCCCCCGCCGGTCGCTCCGGCGGCGGACCTCGCTCACGTTCGGGGCGGTAGGGTCCGCCGCGTGAAATTCGGCGTGCACACCGGCCTCCAGAACACCGATCTCGACGAGCTGCGCGACCTGTGGCGACGGATCGAGGGCCACGGCTTCGACTGGATCTCGATCTGGGACCACTTCTACGCCGCGGACGGCACCGGCAACCCGCACTGTCTCGAAGCCGTCGTGTGCCACGCCGCGCTCGCGGCGACGACGTCGCGCGTGCAGTGCGGCAGCCTCGTGTACTCGGTCTCGTACCGGCACCCGGCGGTCCAGGCCAACATGCTCGCGACGCTGGATCAGCTGTCGGCCGGTCGGACGGTGTTCGGGCTCGGCGCGGGGTGGCTGGTCGAGGAGTACCAGGCCTACGGCATCGACTTCCCGGACGCGCCGGTCCGGCTGCGCCAGGTCGAGGAGGCGATCCAGTGCATCCGCGGTCTGCTGACCCAGGACGTGACCGACTTCTCGGGTGAGTTCTTCACCCTCACCAACGCCAAGTGCGAGCCCAAGCCCGTGCAGGCGCGGCTCCCGCTGTGGATCGGCGGCGGCGGAGAGAAGGTGACGCTGCGGACGACGGCGCGCCACGCCGACGGGTGGAACGCCGCGTTCATCACCCCGGACGACTACGCGCACAAGGCGAAGGTGCTCGACCAGCACTGCGCCGACGCGGGACGCGACCCGGCCACGATCACCCGGACCGTGAACACCCCGATCGCGTGGAACGTCGAGGACCTCAACGCCCAGTTCGGCAACATCGCCGAGTACGTGAAGCCGAGCGTCCTCACCGGCAGCACCGGCGAGGTGGTCGACAAGGTCGGCGCCTACCGCGACGCCGGCGCCGAGATGCTCATCCTGGCCATGCGGGCGCCGTTCGACGTCGACGGGCTCGACCGCTTCGCCGCCGAGGTGCTCCCACAGTTCGCGTGACCCACGAGCTGCGCCTCGATCCACTCACGCGCGAGTGGGTCGCGATCGTCGCCGACCGCCAGGACCGGCCGAACCTCGCGGCCGATCGTTCTGCGGGCGGCTGCCCGTTCTGCGTCGGCGGGCTCGAGGCGCCCGAGCCGTACACGGTGCGCGCGTTCGAGAACCGCTGGCCCCCGTTCCGCGGGAAGGACGGCGCGGCGGAGGTCGTCCTCTACTCCTCGGACCACCAGGGCTCGTTCGCGACCATCGGCGTCCCCGGCGCCCGGGCGGTGGTCGACCTGTGGGCCGAGCGGACGGAAGCGCTCCTCGCGCGGCCCGAGATCGAATACGTCCTGGTGTTCGAGAACCGCGGGGCCCTGGTCGGCGCGACGATCCCGCACCCGCACGGACAGATCTATGCGTTCCCGTTCGTCCCGCCGGTTCCGGCGCGCGAGGCCGCGGTCGCCGCGGAGCACGGTTGCCCGCTCTGCACCGCGGTGCGGGACGAAGTGGACGCCGCGGATCGCGTCGTGCGCGACGAGGAAGGGTGGCTCACGTACGTCCCGTACGCGTCGGGCTACCCGTATGGAGTCGTGCTCGCGCCGCACCGTCACGTCGAGTCGCTCGCCGCGCTCGACGAGGCCGGCCGGGACGGGCTCGCGGCCGCGCTCGTCGACACGGTCGCGCGCTACGACCGGCTGTTCGACCGGGAGATGCCGTACCTCATGTGGATCCACCCGGGCGTGCACGTCCACGTGCACTTCGCCCCGCCGCTGCGGTCCGCGGACACCCCGCGCTTCGTCGCCTCGGGCGAGCTCGGCAGCGGCCTGCTCGGCAACCCGGTCGCGCCCGAGACCGCCGCCGAGGCCCTGCGCGCCCTCGACTGATTCCTTTTCTTCGGCGTTCTCGCCCCCCGAGGGGCGGGATCACGTGAGAAAAGGCGGGCTCAGTTGGTGCTCGGGCCGGCGAAGCCGGAGTCGCCGCCGTAGGACGAGCTGCCGCCGCCGCCGAAGCCGCCGCGCAGGCCGCGCCGGGCGCCGAACGCGTGCTCCATGTCGGTGCCGGCGAACGCCTCGGGCACCTGGCCGTCGACCGCGTACCGGTACAGCGCGGTGCGGTAGATGCCGCTCAGCGCACCGACGATCGACGCCGCGATCGCGAGGTACACAGCACCGATCGCAACCGTCACCACGGTGACGGCGAAGACGCCGCCGCCGACACCGACGACGATGAGGATGATCCCCGGGATCGATGCGAGGAAGCCGACCAGGCCCAGCCCGATCTGCGCGGCCAGGTTCTCGCCCCACGTCTGCTTCAGCAGGTGGCCGGAGCGCTTCAGCGCGTTCACCGGGCCGAGATCCTCGAACACGATGATCGGGACGGTGAGGAACGTGACGACGTTCCATGCGGCGCCGATGAGCCCGGCGATGATCTGGCCGAGGATCCCGAAGCGCTCCTCGATGGCCTGGATGATCATCGAGACGGTCGCGGAGACGAGCGCCCAGGGCAGGATGCGGTGCAGACGGGAGTTGGCGATCGCGAGCGCGTTGCCCATCGTCGTGTCCCGGCCCTGCAGCCGCTCGTTCGCGCCGGCGCAGAGCGCAGCCATGAAGTACGTCTGCACGAACGCGACCCCGATGTACGCGCACACCGCGAGCACCCAGGTGGCGACGTTGGCCGAGTAGTGCTCGGTCCCGCTCAGGCCGCTGTCCTTGCCGAGCGTGGCCCAGATCGCGAGGGCGAGGATGCCGGCGATGAGGACCGACGCGAGGAAGGACAACACCGGGAACCAGGCGAGTCCCTTCTCCGACTTCAACACCGCCCAACTCGCCTTGGCCAGGGACCAGGACCTCTGCATGCGCGACATGGCCGAATTATCGACCATGCGGCCGGTCACTTGACGTCGGGCTCGGGCCCCCGCCGGACGGCGGCAGACGGGTGAATCCGTCCGCCTAGGGTGCCGCCGTGATCGCCGTGCGAGCTCCGGGCCGCGTCAACCTGATCGGCGACCACACGGACTACAACGACGGGTTCTGCCTGCCGCTCGCCATCGACCGGGAGTGCGTCGTGCAGGGCGAGCGCGCGGGTGACGGCCGGGTCCGGCTCCGGTCCGCGCAGGTCCCCGACCCCGTCGACGTCGCGGCCGACGGGAGCGACGACCCGGCGACGGTCGAGCCCGCATGGGGCCGCTTCGTGGCCGGGGTCGTCCGTGCGCTCGCGGACCGGGGCGTCTCGCCGCGCGGGTTCGAGGGCACGGTCAGCTCCTCCGTGCCCACCGGATCGGGGCTGTCGTCGAGCACCGCGCTCTCCGTCGCCCTGACCCTCGCGCTCGGCGCCGCGGCCCGCACGACGTTCACGGACCGCCGAGACGTCGCCCGGATCTCGCTGGCCGGCGAGATCGCCGCCACGGGCGTGCCGGGCGGGATCATGGACCAGCTGTCGTCGCTGTTCGGGGTGGCCGGCCAGGCGCTGCTCCTCGACTGCCGGACCCTCGACGTCACCCCCGTCCCGCTCCCCCGAACCCACGCGGTGCTCGTCGTGCACTCGGGTGTGCCCCGCACGCTGGCCGGCAGCGCGTACGCCGAACGCCGGGCCGCGTGCGACGCGGCTGCGAAGCTGCTCGGGCTCGCCTCGCTCCGGGACGCGGCTCCCGAGCAGGTGGCCGGCGACCCGATCGCCCGGCACGTCGTGAGCGAGAACCAGCGCGTGCTCGACTTCGCGGTCGCGCTCCGCGAGGGCGACGTCAACGCGCTCGGTCCCCTGCTGCTCGCGAGCCACGCCAGCCTGCGCGACGAATACGCGGTGTCGACCCCCGAGCTGGACCTGCTCGTCGAGCTGCTCGTCGAGCAGGGAGCGATCGGCGCGCGGCTGACCGGGGCCGGATTCGGCGGCTGCGTCGTCGCGCTCGTGCAGCGCAACCACGCCGACGACTGCGCGGTGAAGACCGTCACCGAGTACCGGAGCCGCACCGGGCTCGAGCCCGACGCGTTCGTCGTTCGCGCGGTCGACGGCGCCGGTCCGGTCGAGCCGGCATGAGCCGGACGCTCGGCAACGGCCGCGTCGAGCTGACGCTCGGCACCGGCGTGTGGACGGCGCGCTGGTCGTCGTGCGGGATCACGCTGGGGCCGTGTGTGAGCCGCTTTCACGGCGACCGGGTCGGGAGCTGGCGGGTCGAGACGACGCGGACCGGGGCGCGCGCCCGGTGGACGGACGCCGACGACACCGGCTGGATCGAGCTCCGGCTCCCCGCCGACGGCGACGTGCTCGAGGTGCAGACCGGCGCCCGCCCGCCGGCCGACGCGGTCCTCGACGGCCTCGACGTGCTCCACGGGCCGATCGCACCCGCGGCCGACCGTCAACTGGTCAACGGCTACGACTCGTGGTCCTACGCGGGGGTGCGCGGCGCGGCCGAGGAGGTCGACTCGTTCTGGAGCGCGACGTACCTCACCCCCACCGGCGCGATCGCGTTGCACGCGCTGAGCTCGACCCAGCACGTCACGAAGATCGGGCAGCGCCGCGGCATCGTGTCGGTCCGAGCCGAGGGCGCGCCGCACGCGCGACAGGTCGACGGCACCTGGGGGCACGAGAACCTCGCGAGTCCGGGCTCGATGCGCGTGGCCGCGGGCGAGGAGATCGTCTCCGAAACCGTGGCGATCCTGGCCGGGCCCGATGCGCTCGCGGTGACCGAGGAGCTGGCCGCGCTCCTTCCCCGTCGCCAGTGGACGGGCCCGCCCGCGTGCGGGTGGGAGTCCTGGTACCACTACGCGATCGCGATCACGCCCGACGTGCTGCGCGAGAACGGCAGGCTCCTGCGCGAGCGATTCGGCGACCGGCCCGGCTTCGACCTGCTGCAGATCGACGACGGCTGGCAGCAGACCCACGGCGCCTGGTGGCCGCGCGACCCGTTCCCCGCCGACCTCGGCGAGCTGGTCGAGGAGATCCACCGGCTCGACCTGCGGTGCGGGCTGTGGCTGGCGCCGTTCATGGTCCAACCGGGCGCGCCCGGGCTCGGCACCGACCACCCGGACTGGTGCGTCCGCGACCCCGAGACCGGCGAGAACACCCTCGACCGGCACGGGCGGTGGGGACTCGACGCGTCGAACCCCGACGCCGTCGAGTTCCTCGGTGGGCTCGGCGCGCAGGTGCGGGGCTGGGGCGTCGACATGGTCAAGCTCGACTTCCTCTACCTCGGCGCGCAGGAAGGGCTGCGTCACGACCCGAAGTGGTCGGGCACCGCCGCGCTGCGGCGCGGGCTCGGCGCGTTCGTCGACCGGCTCGGCGAGACGGTCTACGTGCTCGGGTGCGGCGCCCCGATGCTGCCGATGGTCGGCATCTGCCACGCCAACCGCATCGGCCACGACCTCGCGGTACCCGTCATCGCGCGCGACTTCGGCCAGCCGCTGACCGAGGGCTGGACGGGCTGGCTCGGGATCAAGGCGCAGGCGCGTCAGGCGGCGGCGCGCTGGTTCACCCACGCCCGCTGGTTCCACAACGATCCCGAGATCGTCATGGCCTGGGGCAGCGACGGCCGTGGCGGCGCCGACGGGTACTCGCTCGAGGAGTCGCACACCCAAGCCGTCGTCGCCGCGCTCACCGGCGGGCCGTTCCTGCTCGCCGACGAGCTCGCGTCGCTCCTCCCCGAGGAGCGGGCCGTGCTCGATGACGCCGAGGTGCTCGACCTGGCGTGGGACGAGCGCGGCTTCCGGCCGCTCGACCTGTTCGACCACGTCGACGACGGCTTGCTCCACGCCTACGCCGAGCCCGCCGACCTCCCGTCGGTCTGGGTCGCCGAACGGGACCGCGGCACCGTCGTCGCCCTCTTCAACTGGACCGACGAGCCGGGAACCCGCACCGCCCCCGACGGCACGACCGTGGAGCTCCCCCCGCACGCGGCCCGCATCGTGGTCCAGTCGGCGGTCAGCTGAGGGCGCGGTCGATGTCCAGGAGGTGGTGGCGGACCTCGTGGACGGTGTGCTGCCCCAGCCAGAGCATCGAGCGCTCGGTCGGCTCCGGATAGTTGTAGATGCCGGTGCGGGACCAGCCGGCGTCGTCGAGCGCGACGAACGCGCCAGCAGCCGCGTTCGCGACCGCCGTCAATGCGCGCGCGACCGTCGCCGGGTCCTGCTCGTTGTAGCGGTCCCTGATCACCCGCTCGTCTCGTCCCATCGGGACGAAGGTCGGGCAGTCCTCGACCAGTGCCTGGGCCAGTCGTTCGCGCTGGACGACGAGCACGTCGCGCATGTGACACGCGTACTCCAGCGCCGACCAGACATCGGGTGCCGGTCGGTGTCGGAGGCGCGCCGGATCACCGTCGAGACGGGCCGCGTATTGCGGCCCGGCTTCGCGCAGTGCCGGTGCTATGTCCGCCGCCGCGAGCGCGGAGTAGACGAACCCGCATTCACGGCAATGGTCCACCGCGAGTTCGTCCGGAGATCAGGCCGCGCCGCGGGAGATCCCGGCCGCCTTCAGGTCCTCGGCCGGCACCCCCGCCTCACGCCACGCGCCGTACGAGATGCCCTTGCGCTGGGCGTACGACTTGGCGTGCTTCACGAAGCCTTTCCGCAGGTCGGAGAGGTCGACGGTGACGTCGAAGCCCGCCAGCTCGGCCTCGAGGTCGATGCGCCGCTGGGCCAGCTCGAGCTTGCGCAGCCCGGTGGCCGGACCGATCTGACCCTTCACCTCGGCGAGCTGCCGCTGCACCGTTTCCTTCGTCCGCTTGCGCCCGCGCTTGGGCTTGTTGGCCTGCAATGCCTCCAGATACGCCCGCACGTGTCGGGATGCTTCGCGACCCTCGGCCAACGCCTGCTTGTGCTCGGCGGTCATCTTCGCCGGACCACGCTTCCGCCCGTCCTTCGTCGCGGCGCGCTTGCTCGATTTCTTCGCGGGGGGCATCCGGAGATCTCCTTCGATGGGCGGATCGCTAAGAAACAAATCCTGCCAGCGCGACAGCATAGTTCACGGACAGGTCGCATTTGCATTTCGCGTCGCGAATGCGTGCGGTACCCAGAGCGAATGCGACTGCTCACTATGCTTTTGCGCCTGTGCTCGCTTTCCTTCTCATCATCGTCGCGGGCGCGGCGGGCACGTTCGTCGGCATCGTGACGGTGATCGCGAAGGCCGAACGCACGACCAACCGCAACCAGCTCCTGTCGAACATGGGCGGTTCGATCGCGCTCGGCGCCGTCGTCGCCGTCGTGCCCGCGGGCGTGATCTACCTGGTCACCGACAACCTCGTGATCACGGTCGTCGCGGGGTTCGTCTCGGGCTTCATCGCGGCCTGGGTCATCGAGGAGATCGATCACTGAGCGCGGGCACGCGCCCGAGCCGGTCCACCGCGGCCGGCGTGCGGATCCCCCACCAGAACAGGTCCCGACCGTCGACGAGCGCGACCGTCGCCGCGGGCACGCCGGCCGCGACCTCGGGCCGGTGCCGCTCGCCGAACGGGTAGGGCTCACTCGGCAGCAGCACGACGTCGGGCGCGAGCCCGGCCAGCTGGGCCAGCGCGACCTCCGGATACCGGGCGTCGCCACCGGGCGCGACCGGTCGCCACCCCAGCGCCACCAGCACCGACGCGCCGTAGGTGTCAGCCCGTGCCGCCATCCACGGCCGCCGCCACACGAGTACCGCCGCCGTGCCCCGCGCCGCCGGCGCGTGCGCGGTCCGCCACGCGTCCCACTCGGCCTCCCCGAACGGCGTCGGCACCGGCGCGTGCACCGCGTCAGCGAGCGCGCGCACCGCGGGACCGACGTCGTCCACCGCGCGCGGCGACATGTCGTGCAGCGTGAGGCCCGCGGACGCGAGCGCGTCCGCGTCCTCGCGCCGGTTCTCCTCGTCGTTCACGACGACCAGATCGGGCGCGAGCGCCACGATCTCGTCGACGTGCGGGTCCTTCGTTCCGCCGACGGTCGGGAGGTCCGGCTGCTCGCAGAAGCGGGTGCAGGCGATCGGCGTGACCCCGAGGGCGCGCAGCGTCTCGGTCACCGACGGGACGAGCGAGACGACGCGCACCGCGTGTCGCCTACATCCTTCGCGTGCGATTCCGCTTCGACGTACCGGCCGTCCGACCACGTCTGCGCTTCATCACATCCGCTCGAGCAGCTCGGCCTTCTTCGCCTCGTACTCCGCGGGCGTGATGTGCCCCTGGTCGCGCAGCGCCGCCAGCTTCGTGATCTGCTCGGCGATGTCCGGCTCGTTCACCGGGATCGCGGTCGGCGCCGCCGCCGCGGCGGCCGCGGCGTGCCCGCTCCACGACGCCTGCCGGCGCGCGTTGACCTCCATCTGCTGGTAGATCTCCTGCTGGACCATGTCCGGGTGGCGGACGTTGTCGAAGTGGCTCTGGCCGTCCCGCCCGGCCGACTCGATGTCCAGGTCACCGGCGCCGATGATGCGCAGCAGGATGTTCTGGTGGAAGTCGATGTTGTTGATCCGCTCGAGCGGGATCTCGGTGCCGCGCTTCGAGACGATCCCCGACCGTGAGATGACCCGCCGGTCGGTCAGCACGAAGTGCGTGTATGTCCAGACCAGGTACTTCTCCACCACGAACCCGGCCCAGATCAGCAGCGCCAACGCGAGCGGCCAGCCGACCCAGCTCGTCGCGCCGAACGGGCCGACCCACAGGAAGAAGACGACGAGCAGCGCGGTGCCGACGAGGATGTGCTTCCAGAAGAAGAACCAGTGGGGCTTCAGGTCGAGGACGACCGACTCACCCTCGTTGATCAGCTTCCTCGGATACGGGGGCATGACGGCAGATTACGGCAGGCCGAGCACGCGATCGGTCCACCCGTTGCGGAAGCGACCGTCCGGGTCGAGGCGTCGCCGCACCGCGCGGAAGCGTTCCCACTCCGGGTACCGCGGCGCGAGGTCCGCGGCGGTGCCGAAGTGCATCTTCCCCCAGTGGGGCCGGCCGCCCAGGCGGCCCATGATCGCCTCGACCCCCCGGAAGTACTCCTCGTAGGGAGTGCCGGTCGACACGTGGACCGCGAGGTAGCAGGTCTCGCGGCCCGAGCCCATGCTGAGCGGGATGTCGTCGGGACCGATCGCCCGGATCTCCACCGGGAAGTCGACCTGGAGGCCCCGCGCCTCGATGAGCTCCCGGATGCCGCGCAGGCCGTCGGCCATCGCGGCGCGCGGGATCGCGTACTCCATCTCGACGAAGCGCACGAGGCGCGTCGCGCAGAACACCTTGTAGCCGAGGTCGACGCGCCGGCTGCGGTGGATGCCCGCGGCGGTCGAGCGCATGATCTCGGGGATGACGTCCGGACGGCGACGCCCGAACGCGGCCTGCAACCCGAACTTCACGTTCCCGTACCAGATCTCGTTGCGCCACTTCTTGTAGCCCGTGCGGGTGCGGATCGGTTCGTCGGTGCGGTTGCTCGCCTTCACCGTGCACGTGTCCGTGTGGGGGAACCAGTAGCAGTCGACGTGCTCGTTGGACTCGACGATCCCGTGCCACTCGGCGAGGAACTCGGCCCACGGCTTCGGCTCCTCGACTGCGTACAACTTGAAGAGCGGTTCGCACTGGAGCGTCACCTGGGTGACGACACCGAGCGCGCCGAGCCCCACGCGCGCGCAGCGGAAGATCTCCGGCTCCTCCGCCGGCGAGCAGCGCACGACCTCGCCGGTCCCGGTCACCAGCTCGAGCCCGATGATCGCGGCCGCGATCGATCCGAAGCGCAGGCCGGTCCCGTGCGTCCCGGTCGACGTCGCCCCGGCGATGGTCTGGCGGTCGATGTCGCCGAGGTTGGAGAGCGCGAGGCCACGCTTGGCCAGCTCGTCGTTGAGCCGCCAGAGCGGGATGCCGGCCTCCACCGTCGCGGTCATGGCCTCCCGGTCGACGGCCACGACCCGGTCGAGCGCACCCAGGCGCAGCATGCGGCCGTCGGTGAGGGCCACCGGGGAGAACGAGTGGCCGGAGGCGACCACCTTCACCCGCTGGCCGGCCCGCGCCGCCGTCTCCACCGACTCGACCACCTCGAGCAGGCTCGCGGGCTCGTCGACCGCGGCCGGGGCGGCGCGCTGGCTCCGACCCCAGTTGCGCAGGTGCCCGCGCCGCCCGGGCTCACGCCCACCCGAGCTCGCGCAAGCGGGACTCCGACATCCCGAAGTAGTGGCCGACCTCGTGCAGCACGGTCACGCGCACCTGACGGACGAGGTCCTCCTCGTCGCGCGCGAGCGCGCACAGCGGACCCCGGAAGATCGTGATGCGGTCCGGCATCACGCCCGAGTAGCCGAGCGGTGAGCGCGACGGGAGGCTGACGCCCTCGTACAGACCGAGCAGCGTGCCGGACCGGCCGTCGAGCTGCGCGGCCGTCGGCCAGTCCTCGACGACGACCGCGACGTTCACGAACTCGTCCGCGAGCTCGGGCGGGATCGAGTCGAGCGCGTCGGACACCATCGCCTCGAACTGCTCCTCGGAGACGTCGGTGACCGTCATCCGGCGACGGTAACCGAGCGCTCATGAAACGCGATCGAAACAGGAAACTGCTTGACGCTCCGGGGGCCCCTCCGTACAGTGGCGGTCCGGTCCGAACGAGGTTCGGTACCGGGAGCCGGAAGCGTGGGTCGACCGCAAGGGAGATCCGGGCGGAGGGTTCCCGGACGACGAGCCCCGGGACGGCCGGGCGTCACACCCGATCCGGGTGCGGTGCGACCTCCGGGTCGGGCCGCGCTCCGGTGGGCGACGGAGGAGTCGTCGTGACGGTGAACGGGGTTTCGGCCCCGGGACCGGGCGGCGGCGTCGAGGCCGGCGCCGACGGTGTGAGGCGAGAGCGAAGCCCCGAGGAGATCGGAGCTGCGACGCAGCCGAGACTACTCGGGGCTCGCTCGCGTCCGGACCCCGATCGTGTCCCAACCCGCCGGTAGGTTGACGGGGTGCGCGCCGACGAGCTCCTCGCGGATCTCGATCCGTCCCAACGCGCCGCGGTCACCGAGCCCGCGCTGCCGCTCGCGATCCTCGCCCCCGCCGGCTCGGGCAAGACGCGGGTCCTGACCCGTCGCATCGCATGGCAGAGCGCGGCCGGGCACCTCGACCCGAAGCACGTCCTCGCGGTCACGTTCACCCGCAAGGCCGCGGGCGAGCTGCGCACCCGCCTCCACCGACTCGGCGTGCGCGGCGGGGTCACCGCGGGGACGTTCCACGCGGTGGCACTGGCCCAGCTGCGCCGGCGGCACGCCGACCGGGGCACCGCGATGCCCGGCCTGCTCGACCGCAAGGCCCGCCTGCTCGGTCCGCTGCTGAGCGGGGCCGGCCGGCGCGGGGCGGAGCTCACGGTCGCGATCAACGAGATCGCGGCCGAGATCGAGTGGGCCAAGGCGCGGCGCGTGAGCCCCGACGAGTACGCGGCCGAGGCCGCGGCCACCGGTCGCGAGACGCCGCGGCCGCCGGCCGAGGTGGCGGCGATCTACGCGCGCTACGAGAAGGAGAAGCGGCGGCGCGGCCTGCTCGACTTCGACGACCTCATCGGCGCGTCGACCGCGGAGCTCGAGGCGGACCCCGAGTTCGCGGCGGTCCAGCAGTGGCGCTTCCGGCACCTGTTCGTCGACGAGTTCCAGGACGTGACCCGCGCGCAGCTCGACCTGCTGCGCGGCTGGTTGGGCGACCGCTCCGACCTGTGCGTCGTCGGCGACCCGGACCAGGCGATCTATGCGTTCGCGGGCGCCGATTCCGGGCTGCTAACCCGGTTCGCGCGGGAATTCGCCGGCGCCGAGATGGTCCGCCTGGCGGCCAACTACCGCTCGACGCCCGAGATCGTGCACGCGGCGCGGGCGGTGCTCCCACCGCGGGAGCGGGCCACGGTCCGCGCGGCGGGGGCCGAGGGTCCACCGGCGCAGATCACCGCGTACGCGGACGACACGGCCGAGGCACGCGGCATCGCCGACGCGCTGCGGTGGGCCCACGGCGCGACCCGCCCGTGGTCGAGCATGGCCGTCCTCTACCGGGTCAACGCGCAGTCGGCCGCGTTCGAGGAGGCACTGCACCGCGCCGGGATCCCGTTCCGGGTGCGGGGCGCGGCCGCGTTCCTCGACCGGCCCGAGGTGCGCGCGGTGATGGACCAGCTCCGCAAGACGGCCAAGGCCGCACCGGCGCGCCCGTTCGAGGAGCACCTCACCGATCTCGTGAGCGACGCGCGCGACCTGAGCGAGGACCGCCGCGAGCACGTCGATGCCGTCGTCGCGCTCGGCCGGGAGTACCTCGCGGCCGAGGGCGCGGGCGGTTCGCTGGCCGGGTTCCAGGAGTACCTGCGCGCGTCGCTGCGCGGTGGCGACGACGGCGGGCTGGCGGACGACGCGGTCGAGCTCCTCACGTTCCACCGGGCCAAGGGCCTCGAGTGGGACACCGTGTTCGTCGCCGGCCTGGAGCGCGGGCTCGTGCCGATCTCGCACGCGACCGGCAATCCGAGCGCGCTCGACGAGGAGCGCCGGCTGCTCTACGTCGCGATGAGCCGGGCCGAGCGGCACCTGCACCTGAGCTGGGCGCGCGAACGCGCCCGCGGCAACCGCACCATGTCCCGGACGAAGAGCCCCTACCTCACCGAGGTCGAGCGGGCGGTCGGCGGCCAGCCCGCGCCGACCGGGGGCGAGAACCGCCGGGGCGCGGCAGACGCCCGGGCCAAGCTCGCCGCGGTCGGCGCCGGGGACCTGCCGGTGCACGACCGGCCGCTCTACGACGCGCTCGTCACCTGGCGGCGTGAGCTGGCGCGCGCCAACGCGGTCCCGGCCTACGTGATCCTCGACAACAAGGCGCTGCGGGGCGTCGCCACGTCGCGACCGAGGTCGTCGGAGGCGTTGCTCGCGGTGCCCGGGATCGGCCCGGTGAAGCTCGAGCGCTACGGCGCGGCACTGCTCGAGGTCGTGGGCGAGCACAGCGCCTGACCGCGCAGGAGTTGCGGCTGCAGCGGTTGACGCCTCCTCCGGCGCGCTGCACCATGCAGGGCGGGGAAGGCTGCCGAGCAGTCAGGACACGGCATGCGCATGCGATCGACCTTTCCGCTGTTCCCGACCGACGACGGGTGGCCGTACCCCGACGTCGATGCGGACGACCGACTGCTGCAGCAGGGGTACACGGTCGAGAACGACGTGGATCTCGACGCGCTGCAGCTCGTCGCCAACACGCACGCGTTCGACGGGCTCACCATCACCGAGCGCTACGCACTCGACCGTCGGTTCTGGCAGGGCGAGTCGATGAAGGACCTCGCCCGCTCGCTCGGCTGCTCCCACGCCGAGGCCGCGGCGGTGCTCGGTCAGGCGGTCGACAAGGTGCGCAAGCGCCTCGCACCGGACGCCTAACGCCGCCCGTTAGCGTCGCGGGCGTGCACCACTTCGACGCCCGCACCGAGGACATCGCGCGGATCTGCTTCGACTACGCGATCGAGCGGCTCCGCATGGACCCGGTGCCCCTCGACCAGCCGCGCTCGCCGCAGGAGCTCACCGCGCTGGTCGGGTCGACCATCACGCGGGAGGGCCGTCCGCCCGAGGAGGTGATGGCGTTGTTCGCCGACGTGCTCGCGCCCGCGTGCATCTCGAGCGACAGCCCGCGCTTCCTCGCGTTCATCCCCGCCGCGCCGACGAAGGCGTCGCAGCTGTTCGACGTCGTCGTGTCGGCGTCGGCGATCGTCGGCGAGTCGTGGCTCGAGGCGGGTGGCGCGGTCTACGCGGAGAACCAGGCATTGCGGTGGCTCGCCGACCTCGCCGGCCTGCCCGACGGTGCCGGCGGCACGTTCGTGTCCGGCGGCTCGGCCGCGAACCTCTCTGCGATCGTGACCGCGCGCGAGGCCGCAGCCGCGCGGCGGCCGGACCGGCCCGCCCGCTGGCGCGTCGCCGTGGCCGACCAGGCCCACTCGTCGCTCGCGAGCACGCTGCGCATCATGGACGCCCTGCCCCTCGTCGTCCCGACCGACGACGACCGCCTCACCGGGCCCGCCCTGCGCGCCGCGCTCGACGCGGACGGGGATCCCGGGTCGCTGTTCGCGGTGGCCGCCACCGCGGGCACCACGAACGCGGGCCGCATCGACGACCTCGCCGGGATCGCCGCGGTCGCCCGTGAGCACGACCTCTGGCTGCACGTCGACGGCGCGTACGGGCTCGCCGCGCTCGCGGCGCCGAGCGTCCGCGACCGCTTCGCCGGGATCGAGCTGGCCGACTCGCTGGTCGTCGACCCGCACAAGTGGCTGTTCGCGCCGTTCGACTGCGCCGCGTTGCTCTATCGGGAGCCCGAGCACGCCCGGCGCGCGCACTCGCAACGGGCCGCGTACCTCGAGCCCATCCACGCCGGCACCGAGTGGAACCCGTCCGACTACGCCTACCAGCTGACGCGACGCGTACGGGGCCTCCCCTTCTGGTTCTCACTCGCGGTGCACGGCACCGACGCCTACACCGTGGCAGTCGAGCGCACGCTGGCGATCGCCCGGGACGCGGCCGCCCGCATCGCCGCCGCGCCCCACCTCGAGCTCGTCATGGATCCCGAGCTGACGGTCGTCCTGTGGCGCCGGATCGGCTGGACGCCCGCCGACTACGACGCCTGGTCGGCGCGCATGCTCGCCGACGAGCGGGCGTTCGTCGTCCCGACGACCTGGCACGGCGAGACCGTCGCGCGCGCGGTGTTCCTCCACCCCGACTGCCCGCCCGAGGTCGTCGACGACGTCGTCGCGTCGATGGCGTGACCACCCGACCCGGTCCCGACGCTCCGGGATGCCAGACTTCCCGCCGGTGAGGGGGCCAGGACGATGTTGACGAGCCGCACGTTGGGTCGGTGGTCGGTGCGCTTCACCGCGCTCCTCGGCTGCGCGCTCGTGACCCTCGCGGCCTTCGGGTTCTGGCTCGACACCCGGGTCCTGAGCGACCGCGGGTTCGCCGACGTGGTGGCGAAGGCCTCGCAGAAGCAACCGGTGCGCGACTACGTCGCCGACCAGGCGACGCTGCGCCTGGCCAGCACGTCGAACTTCGTCTCCGGGGCCCGGCCGATCGTCACCGACGCCATCTCCAGCGCAATCGCGACGCCGCCGGTCGAGGAGGCGATCCGCGACTTCGCCCAGCGGGCCCACGCGCAGGTCTTCCAGGTGCGGCGGGCCCGGCGGATCGACGTCGACGCGCAGGAGGCGTCGACGACGGTCCGGGCCGCGCTGCAGTCGATCAACCCCGCGATGGCCAAGAAGCTGCCGGCCAACGTGCTCGAGGCCTCGACCACGATCACGCAGAACTCGCTCGTCGACCGGCTGCTGGACGTCAGCAACTGGATCTGGCTGTGGGTGCCGGTGGGACTGCTCGGGATCGCGTTCCTGATCCTCGCCATGGTCAAGGCCCGCGACCGGGTCCACGCGATCCGCGTCGTGGGCACGCTGCTCGCGATCTCGGGCGCGCTCCTGGCCGGCATCGCCTTCGCGTTCCCGGTGCTCAGCTCGGTCGCCGCCACGACCGAGCCGGGCCGGGGCGAGGCCATCGCAGCATTCGTCGAGGTCCTGACCGGCCGGCTCGTCGGCGCCGGGCTCGCGCTCGTGCTCGTCGGCCTCGCGATCGCGCTCGCCCCCGGCAAGGACGGCGGCGACATCCCCGCCCGCGTGCGTCGCTACCGCGAGTTCTGGATCGAGCGGTGGCAGCGGCCCCGCTGGCGGTTCGGCATCGGCATCGCGATCGCGCTCCTCGCCGCCCTCTTCCTGACCCAGCCGGGCGACATCGCGCTGTTCCTGGTCCAGATCCTGGCGTTCGTCGCCTTCTACGTCGGCGTGATCATCGCCCTGCGGGCGACGGGGCTGCTCGTCACCGACCACGCGATCGAGCGCATGAAGAAGCGGCACGTCGCCGCGGTGTTCGCCACCATGATCGGCGTCGGGTTGCTCACCGCGACCGTCGCCGCGAGCGCGGTCGCCGCGAACGTCTCGAACCCGTCGGCCAACCCGACGAACCAGGGGTGCAACGGCTACATCGAGCTGTGCGATCAACCGCTCGACCAGGTGGTGTGGCCGGCCAGCCACAACGCCATGTCGTCCAGCGCGTACAACTTCTTCGGCGCCGAGCACACGATCACGGTGCCCGAGCAGCTGAACGGCGGGGCCCGGTTCCTGATGCTCGACGCGTACTACGGCTACGACGACAACGGCATCGTGCGCACCAACCTGGCCGGCGGCGTCAGCCGCGACGAGCTGAAGCGGGACCGGGGCGAGGAGACGGTCGACGCGCTGAACCGGCTCGGCGCGCTCACCGGCACGGCCGACACATCCGGCAAGAAGCAGGACGTCTACTTCTGCCACGACTTCTGCGAGCTCGGCGCGGTCAAGGCGACCGACGTGTTCGACGGCATCCGCGACTTCCTCGACCGCAACCTGACCGACGTCGTCATCCTCGACTTCGAGGACTACGTCAAGGCCCGCGACATGCGCAAGGCGATGCAGGACGCCGACCTCTTCGACCGGGTGCTGACGCTCGACCGCCACGACCTGCAGACCCGCACGCTCCGCAACATCATCATCCCGAAGAACCCGAAGGCGGAGCAGGCCAAGCGCCGGCTGATCGTGGTCAGCGAGAAGCACGGCGGTGAGGAGAAGTGGCTGCCGTCCGCCTACGACACGCTGTGGCAGGAGACGCCGTTCACGTTCTCGAACATCGACGACTTCAACTGCCGGCCCAAGCGCGGCAACGCCGAGAACCCGATGTTCCTCGTCAACCACTGGCTCCGCTTTCCAGCACATTGGGATCCTAAGCTTAGAATTCCACGTGGACAAGTTGTCGCG
>JADMIO010957458.1_pt1 | contig 31825 bp, 32 predicted proteins | sample 8958161 | NCBI WGS metagenome assembly JADMIO01 (sample SAMN16585339, study PRJNA669376) | soil metagenome | isolation source: Crop rotation soil | place: USA: Cullars Rotation, Alabama | collected 2011
AGATCCGATAAGCACCGTCGTGATGGGTGCCGGTATTCTTTTAGACCGTCCCGATCATCTGCATCGTTGCGCGATCCGGCCAAACTTGCCTGTGTGGCAGGAAGCCGAAGAGCTACAGGTTAGCTGGTAACACGGATTTTACGGATCTATTAAAACAGGATTTACACGGAGCGTTCCGCGTAAATCCTGTTTTTACGATCCGTAAAATCTGGTGGCTAACAACGAACGTATCCCAAAGCCCAAAAGACAATAATGAAGATCAGAATCGTCGAAATGCATCCGCCGCCGAACTTCCACGCTGCTGCGCCCGCCAGTATTCCTCTTAGTGGACCTTCCATTGATTAACCTCCCTTTTTGAGAAACTTAAGCAACGCCTGTTCCGCTTTGTGTAGACCACGTCCGCGAAAAGCAATCAGATCGTCTAGCTTCGTGGCGCACGCGTCGATTACCTGGCCCTTCTCGAACGAGCTGATAATCTCCGGACACACGTAAGAGCCGCGACAAACTGCCGGCGTGTTACCCAGCACCTCCGCAGTCTCTTTGATCGCCTCGACGATGCGTTTGTTTCGCGCAGTCTTCTTGTCCGAAATCTCGACACCGTTGCGGGCGAGTGCGCACGCGCAAACGAGTGTGCCCGCCCACGTACGAAAATCTTTCGCGCTGAAACTACTGCCCATTACTTCCTTGATATACTCGTTGATGTGACGCCGCGTCACCACGACCGGCTTGTCGTCCCCGTTTATATATTTGAAGACGTTGTAGCCTGGCAGCTTGATCGTCTCGCGGATCACGCGCGCGACCTGGTGATCGCGTAGCTCGCGCTGCTGTCGCACGCCCGCCTTTCCGCGAAAATCGAATCCAATCAAATCGCCTTTTACAGTCACGTGTTTGCGCCGCAAGGTCGCGATGCCGTAACTGCCATGCTCACTCGCATACACTTCGCTGCCCGGTCGCATGTAGCACGTCGAGAGAATGCGCAGCACCGCAGCGAGCACGCGTTCACGAGTCAAACCGGGCTGGCGTAGATGACGCGCGACGGTGACGCGCATCTGCGGAATCGCTTTCGCGAACTTCGTGATCCGTCGAAATTTACGAAGCTCCTGCGTGCGAGTGTGGCTTTCGTGATAGAGATACTGCCAGCGTCCCGCAGTATCTTTTCCGATCGCCTGCACTTTTCCATTCGCAGCCGGATTGATGAACACGTCAGTCCATGCCGGCGGAATTTTCAAATCGTTAATTCTGTCGACGTCGGCTTTCGTCAGACGACCGTTGATTGGCTTGTAGCGAAAGCCGCGTTTGGGAGTGCCGAGTCGACGTATGCCGATGTTCTGCAGACGTTCAATCTTTGTCATTGGAACAGCAATTGTTTGTGCATTGCGGTATTAAGGTCAGTCAGGAAGGTTAAATTTGAGCAAGCGTATCGATCCTCTCAAGCCGAAGTACGAGATCATTTGTTCGTGGTGTGGCGCATTGATCAGGTCGACCACGATGGAGTTGCCGGAGCAGATGTGTTTGATCTGTCATGCTCGAATGCTCAACGACTATTTCCAACGAATAAATAAGAGCCACGGATCCTCACGGATGAACACGGGTAGGAAATAATTCTTTGCCGTGTTTATCCGTGCAATCCGTGGCTGAGAATTACTTCCTCTTCTGATCGCCGCGATCGCCTTGCCCCGGTGGAACTGTGGTCTTCGAATGCTGTTTGCGATCCTGCGCGAGTGAGCGTCCCACGTCTACCACTTCGTCAAACTGCCCCTTCTCATTTCGCCTCACAAAGCGTTTGTCTGTACCGGTGTCGACTAATTCACGATGACTCTTCTCTGATTTCTTTGCCATTTATGAACCTCCTATGAAGTGTAGCTTTCCTGTACAGCCGTAACCCCGCATTGTTTAGTTCCGGGGCACTTAACTCCGTTTTCCCTACACATTCTTCCTTTGCGCAATCTCGATGCCAGCACGGATCGTGATTTGCAATTCGCCCGGACCATGGCGAGCAAAAAGGGAGTAAAGGGCAAGCTGAAGCAACCGAAGTCGCCGATGCCACCACAGCATCAGGAGAAGCCGGGCGTTGAGGCGAAGCTCGATCCGAAGCCGAAGTATCAGGCGCCGATGTACCAGGGCGCTGGGAAACTAAAAGAGAAGGTGGCGCTGATCACAGGCGGTGACTCTGGAATTGGTCGCGCCGTGGCTGTGCTCTTCGCGCGCGAAGGCGCTGACGTTGCGTTCACGTTCTTGAAAGAAGAGAAGCGGGATGCTGACGAAACGAAACGCGCGATCGAAGCTGAAGGACAAGAGGCGTTTCCGCTAACAGGCGACGTTCGCGATCCGAAAGTTTGCAAGAAGCTTGTGAAGCAGACGGTGGACAAGTTTGGCAAGCTCGACATCCTGGTCAACAACGCTGCGTTTCAACAGCACCAGGAAAGTCTTGAAGACGTGACGGAAGAACAGTGGGATCGCACGTTCAAGACAAACATCTACGGCTATTTCAACATGACGAAGGCGGCCCTCCCGCATCTCGAAGAGGGCAGCGCAATCGTTAACACGGGATCGATCACGGGTCTCGAAGGCAGCAAGCAGTTGCTTGACTACGCTTCGACGAAAGGGGCGATTCACGCGTTCACGAAGTCACTCGCACAGAACCTGGTCGAGCGTGGCATTCGCGTGAACTGTGTTGCGCCCGGTCCAGTCTGGACGCCGCTCAATCCGGCGGACAAGGAAGCGAAAGACGTGGCGAAGTTTGGCGCAGACACACCGATGAAGCGTCCGGCGCAGCCGGAAGAGATCGCGCCCGCATACGTTTATTTCGCGTCAGAAGTGGATTCCAGCTATGTCACGGGGGAAGTTTTGACGTTACTCGGAGGCGAGACAACCGCGGCCTAGAGTGCGGAGCGGCCGCTCAATTCAATCAGGAGGAAAAGAGATGGGAGACAATGCTAGCAGTACGGCGAGCACCGGAATCATTGCAGTTCTCGTAATCTTCGTGATCCTTGTGGTAGCCGCTTTGTTCGTGTTTGGTGGGCGGTGGTTTGGTGGCAACAAGCGGGTCGATGTGAACATCGGCACGCCGGCCAAGTAATCAGAATAGGTCCTATAGGACCTATACAGCGGAAAATGCGGGACGATTCACAACGAAGCACATCCCTCTGGATGGCTACGGCAGATACGCCGTCTCAATCTCGGCTGAAAGAAAGTATTCGCACTGATATTTGTATCATCGGTGGGGGCATCGCCGGGTTGACTACAGCGTATCTGCTTGGAAGAGAAGGCCGATCTGTTGTCGTGCTGGACGACGGTGTCAGCGGCGGCGGTATGACCGGCCGCACCACCGCCCATCTCACCAACGCTTTCGACGACCGCTATGTTGAAATCGAGAAGATGCACGGTGAAGAGGGCGCGCGACTGACCGCACAGAGCCACACCGATGCGATCGAAAAGATCAGCAAGATCATCGCGGCAGAAAAGATTGACTGCGATTTCGAGTGGGTTGACGGTTTTCTCTTTTGCGCACCGGAACACTCGGTAGATCTGCTGGATGATGAGCTGGCTGCGTCGCATCGCGCCGGACTCAACGGAGTGGAAAAAGTCGCGCGTGCGCCGGTTGAGTCATTCAATACGGGTCCAGCGCTGCGCTTCCCACGACAGGCGCAGTTTCATCCGCTCAAATATCTCGACGGCCTCGTGAAGGCCATCATGCGTGATGATGGCAGGGTGTTTGGGCAAACACACGCGACGAAGATCGAAGGCGGCGCGCAAGCTATAGTCGAGACGAGTCATGGGCCGGTAGTTAAGAGCGAGGTTGTTGTCGTCGCGACGAACACTCCGGTTAACGATCGTGTCGCGATTCATACAAAGCAGGCGCCTTACGTCACGTACGTGATCGGCGTGCGAGTTCCGAAAGACTCGGTGGCGCGCGCGCTTTACTGGGACACAGGCGATCCGTATCACTACGTCAGACTGCAACGTGAAGGCGATTACGACGTCTTGATTGTCGGTGGTGAAGATCACAAGACCGGACAGGCAAATGACGGCGCTGAGCGGTTCGCACGGCTCGAGCAGTGGACGCGTGAGCGCTTTCCTCAGTCGCTTGACGTGGAATACCGCTGGTCGGGACAGGTGATGGAACCGGTCGACGGCCTGGCTTTCATCGGGCGTAATCCGCTCGACGAGGACAACGTTTACATCGCGACGGGCGATTCCGGCCAGGGCATGACGCACGGCACGATCGCCGGCATGTTGGTGAGTGACTTGATTCAGGGACGCAAAAATCCCTGGGAAGATTTGTACAGTCCTTCGCGGATACGACTGAAGTCGTTACCGGAATACGCATCGGAAAACATCAACGTCGCAGGACAGTACGCTGATTACGTGACGGCGGGCGATATCAAGTCAGAGTCAGAGCTGCGACCAGGCGAGGGCGCGATCATGCGCCACAGTGTTTCGAAGGTGGCGGTACGTCGCGATGAGAACGGTAACGTACACAAACTCTCAGCCGTCTGCCCGCACCTCGGATGTATTGTCGCGTGGAACTCGACGGAGCAGACGTGGGACTGCCCGTGTCATGGCTCGCGATTTAGTGCTGAAGGGCGGGTTTACCAGGGACCAGCTAACAGTGATTTATCAAATCCGTAATCATCCGTGTTATCTGGGGTTAATTACCACAGATAACACGGATCTTTTTACGGATTAAACTGCGCGCCGTCCAGTCACGAGGTTGATGACCAGGATGATTACCGCAACGACCAGCAGCAGGTGAATGAGACCGCCGCCGACGTGTGATAGCAACCCAATCAGCCACAAGACCAACAGAATCACCAGAATTGTCCACAGCATGATCGAATCTCCTTCTTGAAACTATCCTCAGCCCATTTACTAAAAGCAGTCTCGAACGTGCAACGTCCATGCCAACCCGTAATACGCATTCGTTCTCGGAAAGACAGCTATGTCTGATGCATTACAATCATCCGGTTTTCGATCTCGCCTTCGCGTAATGTTTTGATTTCATCCAATAACGCTTGAACAGATCGAGACGAACTGGGTATTATTCACGGCGTAGTCTAATCCCATCTTTTCTGGCGCCGGCTCGGTCCCGAAACGCGGCGCGATTCGGAAAACAAATGAGTGTTGCAGAACAAACCCCCGCTGTCGAAACAGTCACCGAAGGCAAATACGTCTACTGCATTATCGAGACTTCCGAGCCACGCTCGTTCGGTCCGATGGGCATCGGTGGTCGCGGTGACGATGTTTACACTATTCATCACAAGGGCCTCGCCGCCGTCGTTTCCAACACGCCGCTCGTCGTTTACGATCCGACGCGCGAGAACGTGTTTGCTCACGAGCAGGTAAACGAGACAGTGATGCGTGAGTTTACGGTTCTGCCGATGGCGTTCGGCGCACTGTTCCGTACGGAAGAAGACATTGTCGAGCTGATTCGCGGCACCTACGATGCTCTGCGCGACGTGTTGGCGAAGATGGAAGGTAAGGTCGAGTTTGGTTTGAAGGTGAACTGGGACCGCGACAAAGTCACCGCCGAGCTCGAAGAGAAAGACGACGAGATCCGTCACCTGAAAGAGCAGATTGTTTCGCGCACTACGGGATCGACTTACTTCGCGCGCATGCAGCTTGGCCGTTTGATCGAGACCGCGTTGACGGATCAGGCCGACGCTTACATTCGCGAGGTTTATTCACAGTTGCGAGACACTGCGGTTGCGTCGCGCGCCAACAAACCGATCGGTGATCGCATGATCATGAACGCGGCTTTCCTGATCGAGCGCGACCGCGAAGCCGAGTTTGACCAGAAGGTGAAAGAGATCGCTTCGAAGTACGAAGGCAAGCTTTCGTTCAAGTATACTGGTCCCTGGCCCCCATACAATTTCGTTCACATTCGTCTCAAGCTCGAGCGCGGCGAAGGCGCTACCGAAGCAGTAGCCAGCTAATGTTCTTAATCGACGACTTATTGCTCGCGCCGGTCAACGGTTTCAAGTTCATCCTCGGCCAGATTCAGAAGATGGCCGATCAGGAGTTGAACGACGACAGCGTGATCAAGGAGCAACTGCTCGAGTTGCAGATGCGCTACGAGTTGGAGGAGATCTCCGACGAGGAATTCCGCGAGCGTGAAGCGGAGTTGTTTGCGCGGCTGCGAGTGATCAAGATGCGGCAGCTCGATTTGATGCATGAGGCGACTGCGCACACGGCTGAGTCGTCGAGTTTCGTAATCGAAATTGGCGGAGACGATCAAGGCGAGTTCCGCGACAAAGGTTGAACGCCCGTTATCTTTTCTTCGGTGGCAAAGGCGGCGTCGGGAAGACGACCGCCGCATCAGCGACTGCTCTCTACCTCCTCAACAAGCTCAACAAAGACGAATCGATTCTTCTCTTTTCCACCGATCCGGCCCATTCACTATCTGACAGTCTCGACGTAAAAATCGGTAATCGACTGCGTGAAGTCAAACAGCATCGCGGGGCACGGCTGTTTGCTTATGAGATGGATGCGAGTCTGGCGCTGGAGAGGTTTCGTGCTGAGCATGGGAAAGTGCTCGCGGAGATCGCCGAGCGCGGGACACTGTTAGACGAGGACGACATCAACGAGTTGTTGAGTCTTTCGTTGCCAGGCATGGACGAGGTGATGTCGTTGTTTGAACTTAGTGAGCTGGACCGTGAGGGTGCGTATGCGCATGTGGTTGTTGATACGGCGCCGTCGGGTCACACGTCGCGGTTGTTGAGATTGCCGGAAGTGTTTGATCGGATGGTGAAGGCGCTCGATTTGATGGGCGACAAGCATCGCTACATCGTTGCGCATTTTGCGCGTCGCCGGCCGGTGGCGGATGAGGTCGATCTGTTTCTGCAGGATTTGAGCCGGCGGATTGAGGCCGTGCGGAAGTTGCTGCACGATACGAAGCAGACGAGTTTTACGCTCGTCACGATTCCCGAGGCGATGGCTGTTCGTGAGACGGAGCGGTATTTAGAGTTGTTGAGCGAGCAAGGTGTGCCGGTAAGGGACCTGATCGTGAATCGGGTCGAGCAGGAGCATGGTGCGTGTGCGTATTGTCGTGCACGCGTGCGGAGCCAACAGCCGTGGATTAAAGAGATCCGAAGGTTGTTCGGCGAATTGAGAATTCGTTATGTGCCGTTAATGCCGAAGGACGTGCGTGGCTTCGACGATCTAAAGAAAATCGGGAAGCTGATCTGGCAAGACGAAATGAAACCACGGATGACACGGATCCTAAATCCGGATTTAAAATCCGTATCATCCGTGGCTTCATTTCCATTAGCATCCAGAAAGATCGTGATTTTTGGTGGGAAAGGCGGTGTCGGAAAAACAACTGCCGCTGCAGCGTTTGCCCTCGCGCTCGCTCAAGCGAATCCAGAGAAAAAAATACTAGCTTTCTCGACTGATCCGGCTCACTCGTTGTCAGATAGTTTTGATGAAGAGACCGGCCCTGCGAATCTCGATAGGATGGAGATCGACCCGGGTAAATGGTTTGAAGAACTGAAGGAGCGTTATCGCACGTGGACCGATGAGCTGTTTGCCTCGCTGTCTGGCGGTTCGCGGATGGAGATCAAATTCGATCGGGAAGCCATGAGGGAATTAGTCGAGTTGACTCCGCCCGGCATCGATGAGATCGCGGCGCTCGGTACGATCAGCGATCTTTTAGACCTGGAGAAGTACCAGACGCTCGTGCTCGATACCGCGCCGACCGGACACTTGATTCGTTTTCTGGAGTTGCCGCAGGTCGCGCTCTCGTGGATCCGAACGTTCATCAAGCTGTTGTTGAAGTACAAAGACGTGATGCGGGCGAATCAGGTAGCGGAAGAGCTCGTGGCAATGTCGAAGAGTATCAAGAAGGTGATCGCGTTGCTGACCGATCCGGAGCGTTGTGAGTTTGTTAGTGTGGCGATTCCGGAGCGCATGAGTCTGGAAGAGACGGTCGACCTCGCGAAGTCGCTCGAGAAGTTGAAGGCGCCGATGAGTAAGTTGCTGATCAATGGCGTGGCGCCGGTGAATGACTGCAAGTTTTGCCGGTCGCGGCGAAAGATGCAGGAACAGGTGATGGAGGAGTTTCAGGCGAAGTTCCGGCGGCGCGCAGTCGAGATCTTCGTTGCGCCGCAGCAGCCGCACGAGATCCAGGGCGCAAAGGATCTTCAGGAGCATTTCAAAGCATGGGAAAGATACTCCCGCAGCGGCGCGGCGGCGCAGCGGAAGACGCAGAGATAGGTTTTCCGTTGCGCCGCTGCGCCGTTGCGGGAGAAGATAATGTTAATGGCGGAACTTGCTTATTACGTCTACTGTATTGCTGAGAGTGCGGCAGCCGCGGAGTTGCCGGTTGAATCATTGCCCGCGGCGATCGAGGACGATTCGAAACTCGAGTGGATTTCAGTTAACACACTTGCAGCACTTGCCAGTGAGGTCCCGCGCGCGACTTACAGTGAAGAAAATCTCGCCGAACAATTAACCGACGCGACCTGGACCGCAATCCGCGCAATGCGACACGAAACCGTCGTCGAGTTCGTCGCGAAGCGCATCACCGTAATCCCGCTTCGTTTCGGAACGATCTATCTCGAACGCAGTGGCGTCGAGCAGATGCTCACCGAAAAGAGCCGCGAGCTCGAATCGATCATCGAACAACTGCGTGGACGCGAAGAGTGGGGCGTGAACATCTATTACGATCGCGCTGTATTGTTGAATAGCATTACTTCAGTGAGTCCAGTTCTGCGCGACCTGGTACAGCGTGCGGAGCAAGCGCCACCGGGACAGTCGTACCTGATGCAAAAGAAGATCGAGGCGCTGAAAGTTGACGAAGCACGCGCGGCAGTTAATCGAATCGTTGACCAGATCGAGCAGACACTAAAATCACAAACTGACGACGCGCGACGTTTGCGCATTCTGAAAGTTGAAACAACCGAGCACGGCGAGTTGAAGGCGAAGTTCGCATTTCTGGTGAAGCGCGCGGCGTTCGAAGAGTTTCGAGACGCGGCGGAACGTCTTGCACAGGAGCATCAATCCGCCGGCATTCGCTTGGAACTAACCGGTCCGTGGCCGGTCTACAATTTCTGCACAGGATAAAACATGTCAGACTTCGATCAGATTATCGTCGGCGAGGAATGGGAAAACACCGATCTCTCTCTACTCGAAACACTCGATCACGTGCTCAACCGCGGCCTCGTGATCGCCGGTGAGATCACCATCGCCGTCGCGGACATCGATCTGATCTTCGTGGGTCTGAACGTGCTGGTGAGCTCTGTGGAGACTGCAAACGAGACCATGCGCAAGCGCCGGGCAAGCGAATGAGGCTATACGTTTACTGCCTTGCAGAGGGCGTCGAGCGGCTAAACAAGACCCCGTCAGGTGTTTCCGACGCCGAGGTGCGAATCGTTGAATTAGAGGAAAACCTTTCGGCCCTCGTGAGTGTTTACCGATCTGAGGATTTTCAGGTCAGTCGGAAAAACGCCCTCGCCCATCACGAAGTCGTGCGCAGTATCACCGAGCAAACGACACCACTGCCTACTCGATTCGGAACGGTCGTAACAATCGAACAACTCCGGAATTACGTCTCAACCAACCACCAGGCGATCAAAGCCAAACTCGCGCACGTGCGTGGCGGCGTCGAGATGAACGTGAGAATGATCCGCTCAATCCCCCCTGCAGATACATCTCAGGAGCTAAAAAACACCGGCGGACCCGGCACCGCATTTCTGCTTGAAAAGCGCCGGGAGATCCTCCGCGACGAGGCCGGAGCTGCTCAAAAGGCCGAGTTGTCCACGTGGCTGCGAGAAAAGCTGGGCGATCTCATAAAAGAGGAAAAAATCTCCATTGCTCCTTCTGAAACAGTAATATTGGCCAAGGCGGATCACCTCATCTCCCGCGCAGACGTTCAGGAGTATCGGACGAAGATGGCGAGGGCGGTAGAGGAACGGCCCAGGACTCGCTTTATGGTGAGCGGTCCGTGGCCGCCGTATAGTTTTGCAAACATTGAGCTTGAGTTTAGTAGCCAGTTCGGAGTAAGCTGATGTCGTTTTCCCCCGAAAATCCCCTTTCGGCTGAGCCGGAGATCGAAACTTCGCACGCGGATGAGTTTGTGGAACAACTTCGTTGTGTCACAGACAGCCTACCGCCGCGAATAAATATCGATGCGCAGAGCGTCGAGCAGGGTCTGGCAAAGCTAGTACTAACTTTGATCGAGTTCATCCGCCGTCTGTTGGAAAAACAGGCGGTCCGCCGGATGGAAGGCGGGGATCTCTCACCTGAACAGATTGAAGAATTAGGATTGGCGCTCATGAGGTTGGAGGCTAAGCTTCAGGAGCTGAAAACTCAGTTCGGATTAGAAGCGGAAGACCTCAATCTCGATCTCGGTCCAATCGGGCGCCTGATTTAGCAGTACGCATATTGCTCGGCAGGAGAGTCATACGATGGTGGCGGCCATCTGAGCTTTTTGAGTAAAGCCGCCCCCTGATAGTGGAGGGCGAAAGTGTCCAGCGAGCGGTCTACCCTGATAACGGCCCGTCCCCCGGGCCTGGTTGATGTTCTCGACCGTATTCTTGATAAAGGACTTGTGATCGCGGGCGACATCAAAGTGTCGTTGGCGAATGTAGAGCTTTTGACTTTGCAGATTCGTCTGCTGGTTTGCTCGATCGATAAGGCCGAGCAGATCGGTTTGAACTGGTGGCGCTATGACACCAACCTGACGACACGCGCCGAACGCGCCGAAGCGGAAAACGTTGAACTGCGCGAACGGCTGACCGAGCTTGAACAGGAGATCCGAAAACTCGCCGCCGCGAATATCGCTGCGGCGCGTAGTGAGTCGACCGAAGTTGTTACTAGCCGTCGTGCGGGGCGCAAAGCAACAGCGAAGCGCCGGAATAAGTAATCGAAGTCGGATGAGAAAGGTTTTTGAGAAGAGCAGTTGAGCGCCGTGAACCTCGCGTGAGCTCGTATAACACTTCTAATAAAGGAACCGAAGCAAATGGCTGTCGAAAGAGCACCAGGCGGAACTAGCTTAATTGACGTCCTTGATCGCGTACTCGACAAAGGTATCGTGATCGACGCATGGGTGAGAATCTCGCTGGTGGGTATTGACCTGATTACGATCGAAGCGCGCGTAGTTGTTGCCTCTATCGATACGTACTTGAAGTACGCAGAAGCCGTGGGCCTGACGCCGGCAGTTTCCCGACCCGCAATAACGCCGGGTGGTGAAACGGTAGAAACCGAGACTCGGCGTCGCGAGACCACTGTAACGAGGTAAAGCCACGCTACTCGGTTGAGTAGACGGTCATCGAACATCGGGAATCTTTATGGGAGAAGTTCCCTCAGAACTAGCTTTTCGACCGGCCCCATCCCTTTCGGAGCCTGAGCGGCCCAGCCCGCGCGCGCGCCAGTATGACGTCTTTATCGAGACGACGACGCAAATGCTGGCCACGCCCAAGCTTCATGAGCGACTTCTCCTCGCTCTGGAGGCGATATCGACCAATTTCGGCCATCGGCAAGCAGCAATCGCGATCATTAATGAGCGCGACGCCGAGTTGCGGATTCGCGCCGCTGTTGGGTTTGAAGGCGATCCCTCGACGACCAAAGTTGAAATGCCGCTCGATTCGAGTGCTGCGTGTGTGCGCGTGATCCACGATGCTCAGCCGTTGTGGATTTCGATGCCGGAAGACGAAGCTTCACGAAGTCTCTTCGCTAACATGCGCTGGCAAACCGACGTGCTCGCCGTTCCGTTGTTCGGCATCTCGGAGATCCCCTCCCGTCCGGGCGCTGCGAGAGTTCCGACGCAATACTGGGCGTTTGAGCCGGGTGCGAGAATGGGCGTGTTGTACGTCGGCGCGAACCAGGAGACGCTTGATTCGGAATCGTTGACGCTGATGAAGCGGTTCGCGGAACGGATTGGGATCGTAGCCTCACTCGCAGCGCACCAGGAACGACTTGTCTCGACCGTCACGAAGCTGCAGCGTGAGCGACAGTGGATCGAGTCGATCATGAAGTCGGTCGCCGATCCGATCGTCCTGACGGATCTCGACAACCAGATTCTTTTGCAGAATCGACGTGCGGAAGAATTGTTCAGCGGTTCCGCGAACGCCGGTGAGGGTAAACGCCGCGCGTTGAAGATGAACGACCTTTTGTTCTCTGCTTATCTCTCGAGCGCCACGGTTTCGTCGTCGGAAGTTATTCAAAGAGACATCACGCTTGTCGATCCGATCGAGGGTTCTGACATTCACTTCGAAGTAATCTCAACGCCAGCCGCTAATTCGCGCGGTGAGCCGCTCGGCCTCGTCTCGATTTTTCGCGACGTTACTGACTTGCGCGAAGCGAATGAAGAGCTCGCGCGTAACTTCGTCAAGTTGCAACAGGCGGAAGCTGAGTCACGTCGCGAGCGCGATCGACTCGATCTGATTATCGAGAACGTGGGACATCCGATCGTTGTGTGCGACTCGGCCGGTAACTTCATCTTATTCAACCGTCGCGCGGAGTTGTTGTTTCAGGAGAGCGACAGCTCGTCGGTGTCTGCCGCGGTGCGGACGAATGCGGTCAAGCTCACGTCGTTCATCTCGACGCTCGCATCAGCTTCTGAAACCGGACGCCAGGCGGAGATTGAATTGATCGATCCGGAAGACGGCCGTGCGTTGCCGATGGAGATCACCGCGCGCGAGGTTCTGGATCCAACCGGACAGGTGACTGCCGTCGTCTCAATTCTTCACGACCTGACTGAGATTCGTGAGCTCGAGCGACGACGCGTCGAGCAGCAGTTGTTTGAATCGGAGAAGCTGGCGGCTGTCGGACGTCTGGCGGCGTCGATCGCGCACGAGGTGAACAATCCTCTCGAAGCGATCAAGAACGCGCTTTATCTGATGCAGGCTGGCGCCGAAGGCGACAAGAACACGCGCTTTCTCGAGATTGCGAGAAAAGAGACGGAGCGCGTGTCGCACATCATCCGGCAGATGCTCGGCTTTGCGCGCCGGCCGGGTGAGGTTGACTGGGTCGACGTTAACCAGTTGCTGGAAGAGACCCTCGTGCTTCTCGAAAAGAAAATGCGGCAGTTGCGCATTCGCATAACCAAGTCGTTCGACGACTCGCTGCCACGCATCAAAGCCCGTGCAGATCAGTTGCGACAGGTATTTTTAAATCTGATCATCAATGCGCAGCAGGCGATCGAAGGCGATGGCGAGATTGTTATTTCCACTGCCCGTTACGAACAAGCACTGCAGCCGTCGATTCTGGTTCAGCTTACTGATAGCGGAGTCGGTATCGCTGAGGACGATCTGACGCGCATTTTTGATCCGTTCTTTTCCACCGGGAAGAAAGGAACCGGGCTCGGTTTGTGGGTTACGCAGGACATCGTCAGGCAACACGGAGGCCGCATCGAAGTGAGCAGTGAGATTGGTAGGGGCACAGTTTTTAGTATCGTGCTTCAGGTTGAATCCCCGATTCTCGAAGACCAAAGCGAAACCAGATCGGCGACGAGATGAGTCAGTCATTCAATCAGTCAGGGAACGGCAAGCCTTTAGATGAGGCGGGCGGCTTTGTTGCGTTTGCCGACGCTGCGCGATTGCTTGTCGTCGACGACGAAGAAAGCCTGCGCATCACTACGGCTGCGATCTTTGAGAATGAAGGCTATGTCGTCGACACCGCGTCGAGTGGTGACGAGGCCATAGATTTGATGAGTAAAGAAGACTATGACCTCGTGCTCACCGACCTGCACATGGAAGGAGGCGACGGCCTCTCCGTTCTCAACCAGATTCGCCGCCAGGCGCCGCTCACCATTTCCGTTGTGCTGACCGGATTTGCTTCTGTCGAATCGGCGATTGCCGCGTTGCAGGAAGGCGCTTACGACTATCTCGTGAAGCCGTGCGACATCGAGAGCATGAAGCACACGATTCGCAGGGGCGTCGAGCACCGCCGCCTGATGCTGGCCGAACAGAAGGCACGCGCGGATCTGCAACAGCTAAATCTCGATCTCGAGCGGAGAATTGAAGAGCGGACCGCTGAGCTAAAACAACTCAACGTCGAGCTCGCGGACGCTAATCGCGCCAAAGACGTTTTTCTGGCCACGCTTTCACACGAGCTCCGCACGCCGCTCACGCCCGTTGTCGGGTGGATCAAATTGTTGCGCAGCGGAACGCTTGATGAGAAGAGTGTTGCGCAGGCGCTTGATGCGATCGAGCGCAACGCGTGGTTGCAGTCGAGATTGATCGATGATCTGCTCGACACGTCTCGCATCGCCACCGGCAAACTTCATTTCGAGCCGAAGCCGACGGATTTGAACACAGCGGTCAGGGCTGCGGTTGATACTGTGCGCGCGTCTGCTGCCGCGCGGAACATCGATGTGTCGATGACGTTGTGGCCGTCGAGTTTGACGGTGATGGGCGAGCCTGTTCGTTTACAGCAGATCGCGTGGAACCTGGTTTCCAACGCGATCAAGTTCACTGATCCAGGCGGCAAGGTAAACATAACTACGCAGCGCGATGGCAGCCAGGCTTTGCTAACCGTGGTAGATACCGGCGTTGGTATCGAGCCCGATTTTTTACCGCACGTGTTCGATCGTTTCCGGCAGGCAGACGGCTCGACTTCGCGACGGCATGGCGGGTTAGGTCTCGGGCTCGCGATCGCGGATGCTCTCGCAAAGATGCACAGCGGATTTCTTGCGGCTAAGTCGGACGGTGTGGGACAAGGCGCCACGTTCTCAATGCGAATGGAGCTCGCGCCGACTGAAAAAGTCGCTCCCGAACCGGCAGACACGAAACGTCATTCACTCGAAGGTCTCGAAGTTCTGATCGTCGAAGACTCGCCTGACACGTTGCTGCTGTTGAGCACGATCTTTCGTCGCGAAGGGGCCGCTGTTTCGACTGCGTCATCAGCAGCAGAGGCGCTGAGCCGCGCAATCGCGAACCGTCCGCACATCATCGTTTCGGACATCGGCATGCCGGACGTAGACGGCTATCAACTCCTCGAACAACTCCGTCTCCTTCCCGGCCTGAGCGATGTGCCGGCAATCGCGGTGTCGGGTTATGCGAGCGAGGAGGACCGCGAGCGCGCCCTTGGCGTCGGCTACCTCGCCCTCGTTCCCAAACCCATCGACGTCGACGTCCTTTTCAGTCTGATTCACGACCTCAAAGCTCCGGCCGTCAAGTAGCACCTTGGAGCCTGAACTCATAACCAGTCTCGATCAGATCAACCCGACGTGGCTGACAAAAATTCTCTGGCGGAACGAGCTATTGAAAGGAGGCCGTGTCGCGGAAGTCAGTTATGAATCCGACGTGACGAGCTTCTCAGTCATTGCTCACCTCAGAATCTCATACACTCGCAACTCACAAGCGCCTGATCGTCTCTTCGTGAAGTTCTCAAAGCCAGTGCGTCCCGTCTCAACTTCTGAGGGTGGTTGGGAGGTGATGTTTTATAAATTCGTCGCCCCGCGCACTCCAGGCGTACTTCGCTGCTACGACGCTGTGTTTTCGCGGGAACAACGTAAGTTGCATCTTCTGTTAGAAGATGTTTCGGACACACACTACAGCGAACCGGCTTCCCAACTGCCACCCACGCGGCGGAATTGCGAGCTAATAGTTCGAGCGTTGGCAGATATCCATGCCGCCTGGTGGGGACGGCCACCGTGGGATGTGCTCGGCTGGTCTCTTCCCGATCAGGCTGAAGTTGATCGACGGATAAAGGACGTTCAAGGGCGCATTAGTCGCTTTAGCAACTTCCTCGGCGATCGGCTTACCGAAAACCAGCGCAGTATTTATAGCGAGGTGCTTGCAGCATTACCCGATCTGTACACACGCCTGACGCTTCCAACTGCCTATACTGTCGTCCACGAAGACATCCATATCGGAAACGTTCTTTACCCTCGTGATCCCGACACAGACACGGTTCGCATTATCGACTGGCAGACCTGGCTCATCGATCTCGCTCCGAAAGACCTCGCCCACATGATGGCCCTCTTCTGGTTCCCGGAGCAGAGACGGGCCCTCGAAATCCCGCTCCTCGAGCAATACCATGCCAGGCTCTGTGAGAACGGAGTGACTGACTACTCCTGGGAGCAGTTATGGTACGACTACCGTCTCTCCGTAATCCGAAAGCTCTTCCAACCCGCCTGGCAGTGGGACACCGGCCACGAGCCAAACATCTGGTGGAATCATTTGGAAAGAGTGATGATGGCGTACGAGGACTTGGAGTGCAGGGAACTTCTCCATGTATGAGTATTATGAGCGCGCTGTGATGGACACAAATGACGCGGTGCGGTAGCTTAGTATTACTCTGGAGGATCATTGGTAAATGTCCACTGAACTCAAATTGACCTTACCCGATAACTTGGCTCGCGAAGCGGAGGCGAGTGGTTTGTTGACGCCAGAAGCTATTGAGACTCTACTCCGTGAGGAGATCCGCCGCCGGCGTGTCGATCACTTATTCAGTGCCGCAGATCGTTTGGCGAATCTCGATGTCCCAACGCTCACAGAATCCGAATTAGAGGCCGAAATCGAAGCAGCGCGCCACTCACGCCGCGCCTCCTGATGCGAGTAGTCGCAGATACCAACATCGTAGTCTCAGGCCTGATGTGGCGGGGTAATTCTCGCAGAATTCTGGATGCCGCGCGGGTGGGTGACATCCAGTTGTTGACGACAATTCCATTGCTCGCGGAGTTGGAGGATGTTCTGGGTCGTGAAAAATTCGCTTCCCGGCTTGCGTCCGCCTCTGTTACACCTCATGAATTGGTTCTAGGGTATGCAGCTCTGGCTTCGGTTATTGACCCAGCGGAGATTGAGCCGGTTGTTCTCGCCGACCCGGACGACGACGCTGTGATTGCCTGTGCTGTTGCAGGCCATAGTGAAGCAATTGTCTCAGGAGATCGTCACCTGCTCGACTTGAAACAGTATCAAGGCATTCGCATTGTGACGGCGGCAGAGTTGGTAGCTGAAATTCAATTGCGTTGAGAAGACTCGTCCCAAAACCCTAACACACACAAATAGTTGACAAAAATAAATTTGTAACTATAATGGTTACAAAGCGGCGGCCCGTGTTCCCTTAGATAACTTTGATATGTCGACAAATAGCAGGTTCGCGGTAGCGGTACATGTTTTAAGTTTAGTGGCCTGGTCAGGCGAAGAACCCCTTAAATCAGAACAGGTTGCAGAAAGCGTAAACACCAACCCGGTCGTGATCCGGCGTATCCTGAAGGAACTCGCCGAAGCCGGGCTCGTGGTGTCGCAAACCGGTTCGCGAGGCGGCTCTCGTCTAGCGCATGACCCGTCGGAAACCACCCTGCTCGACGTTTACCAGGCGCTCGAATATGGCGGCGTCTTTTCGTTGCACCGAGCTCCACCGAGTCGCGATTGCCCGGTCGGCGTCAATATCGAAACTGTTCTGGGCGACGTGCTGCTGGAAGTTGATACTGCGGTTGAAAAAGTATTGAAAAACATAACTATTAACGACGTCGTGCGGCGCTTGAAACCTTGTGGCGCTGCAGTGGCATCGAAGTCGCCAGAGCATATTGGGCGAAATGGTAAGAGGAAATCGTACGTACAGAAGCAGATAGCTTTGCCCCCAATGCGAGCAGGGGCGAAGAGCCGGGGGAACGGATCCTCCCGAACTGCGTAATTAAAACCGCGAGAAAGGAATATAAATTTGTCCAGGCTTGAAAAAGATCAAAGCGGTATAGAGCTCATGAATAAAGGCGAATTCGTCAACCTCAGTGAGGAGCTGACGGACGACGCCGTGTCGATTGAGGATATCGACGAGGTACTACAAACGCTCGAGCGGGCTACCAGTAGTGAAACCGAGATCGAGGAGCCTTTGATCGAGGAGTCGTCGTCTGCCGTCGAATCCGAAGAGGGAATGAACGAGGAGGTCGAGCTCGACCTCTCAGCCGGCGAGATGGATAAGACGTCGGATCCCATCCGCGTTTACATGCGCGAGATGGGTGTCGTGCCGTTGCTTACGCGCGAGCAGGAAGTGTCGATTGCGAAGCGCATCGAGCGGGGCCAAAAGCGTGCGGAGAAGGCAATCGCACGTTCTCCAATTGCAGTCGTTGAGCTTTTCCGGATTGGCGAAGAGCTGGCCGCAGGTGCGCTCAACATCCGCGACGTTGTGGCTTTTTCGGATCAGATGGAGACCGAAGAGCATGAGGATCGCAGTGAAGAGTATTTGCAGTGGACGATCGAAGGTCTTAACAACATTCAGACTCTTTACAAACGAGGGCTGAAAGAATTCGATAAATTCGCCGAAGAGCTGAAACTTTCGCGAGGCAAGCGTTCGAAGAAACTTCTGCGCTATCGTCGCAAGCTGGCGCGCACTCGTCTCGAGATCGCTACCGAAATCAGAAGTTTGCACCTCAAGGAAGCTGCACGTCAGCGACTCATCTCCGCTATCGGCGCTGTCTACAAAGAGACGCGCAATCTCGAACGCGAGATCGAGTCTAATAATGAAAAGCTGCGGCGCAAAGGGTTGAAGGCAGACAAGGCGAAGGAATACCGGAAGCATGTTGCGAATGCGCGCAAGCGTGTGAAAGAGATCGAGACTGAGCATCACCTGACCGCGCTCGAGATCAAACGTTCGCACCAGATGATTGCTATCAGCGAAGCGCAGACGGCACAGGCGAAGCACGAGCTGACGGAAGCAAACCTGCGCCTGGTGGTTTCGATTGCGAAGAAATATCAGAACCGTGGTTTGCAGTTTCTGGATCTGATTCAGGAAGGCAATCTCGGTTTGATGAAGGGCGTCGATAAGTTTGACTGGCGCCGTGGTTATAAGTTTTCAACTTATGCGACCTGGTGGATTCGCCAGGCAATCACGCGTGCTATCGCCGACCAGGCGCGCACCATTCGTATTCCGGTGCACATGATCGAAGTCATCAACAAGCTCAAGAACACCTCGCGCGAGCTGGTGCGTGAGCTTGGCCGCGAACCAACGACTGAAGAGATCGCAAAAAAGATGGATACTTCGGTGGATAAAGTTCGCAAAGCACGCAAGTTGATGCAGGACCCGATCTCGCTGGAGACGCCGATTGGTGAAAATGGCGATTCGCAGCTTGGGGACTTGATCGAAGACAAATCGAGCGAGAGTCCGGCGGCGCGTGTCATCACTTCAAACTTGCGCGAGATCGCAGGCGACGTTTTGCAGACGTTGAGCCCGCGTGAGGAGCGTGTGATTCGTTTGCGATTTGGTCTCGACAACGGCGGTCACGAACGGACGCTGGAAGAAGTAGGCCAGAACTTCAACGTGACGCGCGAACGCATTCGCCAGATTGAAGCAAAGGCGCTGCGCAAACTGCGTCATCCGTCGCGCGCGCGGCTACTCAAGAATTTCCTCGAAGGCGAGGGGCAGTAAAAATATTAACCGAGCGTGCGTAGCGCCGGGTTAGCAAATTAGGAGCAACTAAAAAATGAGTGAACATGTGAAGGAAGTGAGCGACAGCTCGTTTGAAAAAGACGTATTGGGCTCCGGTAAACCGGTGCTGGTAGATTTCTGGGCTGAGTGGTGTGCCCCTTGCCGAATGCTGGCGCCGACCGTTGCGGCCGTCGCAGAGCATTATGGCGACAACGCGAGCGTAGTGAAGTTGAATGTTGACGACAACCCGTCAACGGCACAACGTTACGGTATCAAAGGCATCCCGACACTGATTCTTTTCCGTGATGGAAAAGAAGTCGAGCGCGTCGTCGGCGCGACCAGTAAAGAATCGATCACGAGGATGATCGAGAAGTACGTGACAGCGAAGGCTGTAAGTTAAGTAAACACTCTGGGCAGGAAAAGGCCGGGCGTCGAATGGCGCCTGGCCTTTTTTGTAGGTGTAGTAGGCGTATAATCGGCACCAGTTGATCACAAGTATTGCCACACCTCACGGAGGCAAGAGTGAAAGTTCGTGATGTTCTAAAACTACTCAAAAATGATGGATGGTAGGTTGTTACAACCGTTGGGAGTCATCGTCAGATGAAGCATCCGATCAAATCAGGCCGAGTCACAGTCGCCGGGCATTTATCTGACGACCTTCATCCAAAGACTTTGAAAAGCATTTTGACTCAAGCAGGATTGAAGAAATAGAGTTCAAATATGCGTTACGCGATGATCATCGAAACAGGCCAACAAAACTATTCGGCTTACCTGCCTGACCTGCCTGGTTGTGTCGCGACCGGCAAAACCATCGAAGAAGTGAGAGGACGCATGCGTGAAGCGATTGAACTTCATATCGCGGGAATGCGCAAAGATGGATTGCCGATTCCTGAGCCGACTAGTCTTGCGGACTATATTGAAGCCGCATAAAACATCATGAACTCACCCTCGAGATTACGTACAATAACTCCCGATTCGGCTTTGTGTGCGTTTTGTGCCTCTTTGTGGCTAAAATGAGGCCGCATGGAACAAGCGAAGCCCACGCGGCTTATTGTAGGGATCACAGGGGCGACTGGAACGATCTTTGGTGTGCGACTTTTGCAGATGCTGCATGGGTCGGGGGTCGAGACGCATCTGGTCGTGAGTAAGTGGGCGGCGCGCACGCTCACACACGAAACCCCGCACTCGCTCAAGTACGTACAAAGTCTCGCGACGCAGAGCTACAGTATCGGCGCACAGGGCGCCGCGATCTCGAGCGGCTCGTTTGTAACTCTTGGAATGGTGATCGCGCCGTGCAGTATGCGCACCCTCGCAGCGATCGCGCACGGACTCGGCGACAACCTGATTCATCGCGCCGCCGACGTGATTCTCAAAGAGCGACGCAAGCTCGTGCTCGTCGTGCGCGAGTCGCCGTTCAACGAGATCCATCTCGAGAACATGTTGAAACTGGCGCGCATGGGCGTGGTGATTCTTCCGCCAGTGCCCGCGTTCTACAATAATCCTCAAAATCTCGACGACATGATCAATCACATCACGATGCGCGTGATCGATCAGTTTGATATCCATCTCGACGTGATGAATCGCTGGGATGGCGTGTTGCTGGACAGAAAGCGATCGACGGAAGCAGAGTAGGAGAACAAGTCATGGGTGAAATGGTCCAATTCCCGTTTGCCGGAGGAAACACCGGCGGGTATCTCGCGACACCGAAACAGGGCAACGGCCCGGGCGTCATCGTGATTCAGGAGTGGTGGGGGCTCGTCGATCACATCAAAGACGTTTGTGATCGATTCGCCGAGGAAGGTTTCGTCGCGCTCGCGCCCGATCTCTATCACGGTAAATCGACGAAGTCTCCAGACGAAGCCGGCAAGCTGATGATGGCCATGCGCATCGACGAGGCTGAAAGAGATCTCAGCGCCGCGGTGGAATATCTTTCAACCCAAGATTCGACCACCAGCGAAAAGGTCGGCGTCGTTGGCTTCTGCATGGGCGGCGCGCTCTCGCTCTATACGGCGACAAAGAACGATAAGGTTGGCGCGTGTGTTGTCTTCTACGGTGGACATCCGAAAGTGAAACCGGATCTGCCGAACCTGCACGCGCCTGTGCTGGGTCTCTATGGTGAGAACGACAAGGGCGTCAATCCTGATGTGGTTCACGCGTTGGAGCGCGACGTGAAAGCGCTTGGCAAGCAGATTGAGGTCGTGATATATCCCGGCGCCGATCACGCCTTCTTTAATGATCAGCGCCCGCAGGTTTACAACGCCGAAGCTGCGATCGATGCGTGGCGGCGCACAATCGCGTTCCTTCGCGAGCATTTGGGTTAGTAGCATTTGGGTTAGTAGCCGCGGATTAACGCGAATGAACGCAGATCTGCGAAAATCGGCGTTAATCCGCGGCAAAAAATAGTCCGTAGTCCGTCTCTACAAGCTCCATCTCTATCACAACCGAAGAGGAAACTGTTTATGACCATGTCTTCGTGCGTATTGACTGTGATCTCGCTCCTCGTTCTACTGCCGTTGCGCGTAGTTGCGCAGGAACCGCCAAGGCCGCCGTCGACGCCGTCGCCGTCTCCAACCGCAACAGCGAGCCCTTCGCCAACACCAACGCCCGAAGCATCACCAACACCACGCGATCCGATGTCGACGCCGACGTTCAACGGACTCAGAATGCGCTCGATTGGTCCAGCATTCACTTCGGGGCGCGTCGTTGGCTTCGCCGTCGATCCGACAAACATTTCGCGTTACTACGTGGCCGTCGCATCAGGCGGTGTTTGGAAGACAGTCAACTCAGGCATCACGTGGACGCCGGTCTTCGACAACGAAGGCTCTTACTCGATCGGCGCCATCACGCTCGATCCGAAGAACCCGCTCATTGTTTGGGTCGGCACTGGGGAGAACAACAGCCAGCGCAGTGTCTCATACGGTAATGGAGTTTATAAGTCGGAAGACGGCGGTCGAACGTGGCGCAACGTCGGTCTCAGAACTTCCGAGCACATCGGCCGCATCGCGATCGATCCGAAAGACTCAAACATCGTGTACATTGCGTCGCAAGGCCCGCTCTGGGGACCGGGTGGTGAGCGCGGACTCTACAAAACCACTGACGGCGGCAAGACCTGGAAGAGCATTCTCAGCATCAGCGAAAACACAGGCGTCACGGATGTCGTGATCGATCCAAACGATCCAAACACGATCTACTGTGCTTCGTATCAACGACGCCGCCACTTCTACACACTTATCAACGGCGGTCCTGAAAGCGCGATCTACAAATCGACAGACGCAGGCGCGACCTGGAACAAACTGCGCGCCGGTTTGCCGACTGTCGAAATGGGTCGCATCGGACTCGCGATCTCGCCGGTTGACTCAAACGTGATCTACGCGACGGTCGAAGCCGCCGATCGCAAAGGCGGAATCTTTCGTTCGAGCGATCGCGGCGGTAGTTGGGAGCGACGCAACGAGTATGACACCACCGCGATGTATTACGCGCGCATCGTTGCCGATCCGAAAGACGTCGATCGCATTTACATCATGAACGTCTTTCTGATGGTTTCAGATGACGGCGGCCGCACGTTGCGACGGCTCGGTGAGAAAAATAAGCACGTCGACAATCACGAAATCTGGATCGATCCCGCGAATACGGAGCATTACCTCGTCGGTTGTGATGGCGGCATTTACGAGAGCTACGATCGCGGCCAGAACTGGGACTTCAAACAAAACCTGCCGGTGCCGCAGTTCTACGACATCACCACTGACAACGCGAAACCTTTCTACAACATCTACGGCGGCACGCAGGACAACTTCAGTTTCGGTGGCCCATCGCGCACACGTAGCGCCTCCGGCATCGTTAACGCTGACTGGTTTGTCACGCAAGGCGGCGACGGTTTTCGTTCGCAAGTTGATCCGGAAGATCCGAACACGGTATATGCGGCGTTACAGCACGGTGTGATCGTTCGCTTCGACAAACGCACGGGCGAGCGCCTCGGCATTCAACCGCAGCCGGGTCGCGATGAAGACCCGCCGCGCTGGAACTGGGACACGCCATTCATCATCAGCCCGCATCTGCACACGCGTCTTTACATGGCCTCGGACAAGCTCTATCGCAGCGACGATCGTGGCGACACCTGGACTGTGATCAGCGGCCAACTCTCTCGCGCACTCGATCGCGACAAGCTGCCGGTAATGGGAAGGATCTGGAGTATCGATGCGGTTGCCAAAAATGCTTCCACCGCGTTCTACGGCAACGCTTCCGCGCTCGCCGAGTCGCAGAAGAAAGATGGTCTGATCTACGTTGGCACTGACGATGGTCTCTTGCAAATAACTGAAGACGGCGGCAAGAACTGGCGCAGGGTCGACAAGATCGCGGGCATCCCTGAGATGTCTTACGTCAGCCGCATCATCACGTCCAATCACGATGCGAACATCGCGTACGTGGCTTTCGAGAATCACCAGAACGCCGATTTCAAACCTTATCTATTGAAGACGACCGACGCGGGACGAACGTGGACTTCTATCGTTGGGAACCTGCCGAAGAATGGGCCTGTCTGGGCAATCGCGGAAGATCATGTGAACCCCAGCCTGCTTTTTACAGGTACGGAGTTTGGTCTGTTCTTCTCCCTTGACGGCGGGCAGAAGTGGATTCAACTCAAAGGCGGAATGCCGACGATCGCCGTCCGCGATTTGAATATCCAGAAGCGAGAAAACGATCTCGTCATCGGGACATTTGGTCGTGGTATTTACATTCTCGACAATTACACACCGCTACGTTCAATCAAGCCCGAAATGCTTCGACAGGAAGCCGCCGTGTTTCCGGTGAAGGACGCGTTGATGTACATCCAGTCGCAGCCACTCGGAGGCCGCGGCAAGAGTTTCCAGGGCGAACGCTTTTATACCGCCGACAATCCGCCGTACGGCGCGACTGTGACGTGGTATCTCAAAGAAGCGATCAAGACGAAGAAAGAGAAACGCCAGGAGAGCGAGCGCGAAGCTGAGAAAAAGGGCGCGCCTGTTGGTTGGCCCACAGGCACGGAGCTGCGCGCTGAAGAGGAGGAAGAAGCACCGGCGATCATCGTCACAATCACTGATTCGTCTGACAACGTCGTGCGCCGACTGACTGGACCAATCGGCGGGGGAATCCAGCGACTGACATGGGACCTGCGTTATCCCGCTGCAAACCTTGCCGCTCCGCCACCGCCTGATGCGGATTTCGATTTCGAGCCGCCGTCTGGCGCACTCGTGATGCCGGGCACGTACAAAGCCGCGGTGGCGAAGCGTGTTGATGGTGTGGTTACGCAGCTTGGTCCACCGCAGCAGTTTCAGGTCGTGGTCGAGGGACAGGAAAACATGTCGGCTTCCGACCAGGCGGCGCTCGTGGAGTTTCAGACGAAGGCGATGCGTCTACAACGTGCTGCGACGGGCGCGACACAAGCAGCCAATCAGCTCAAGCCGCGACTGGCCGCAATCAAACGGGCAATTAACGAAACGCCTTCACTGCCGCAGCGTTTGCAGGAAGAGGCGACCGCGCTGGATCGACGCACTAACGAGATCCTGCGCGCGCTGAGTGGTGACGCAGCGGCGCGGCAACGCAACATCAACACGCCGCCGTCAATCAACGATCGCATCGGATACGTTGTCGGCGCGCAACGCATGTCGATCTCGCGTCCGACCCAGACTCAGATCGCGCAATACAACGCCGCCGCACAGGACTTCCAGAGTGTGTTGGCCCAGTTACGGCAATTGATCGAAGTCGATCTGGACAAACTCGAGAAACAACTCGAGGCCGCAGGCGCACCATGGACACCGGGACGCGTACCTGAATGGAAGAATCAGTAACAAATCCGTGTCATCCGTGGCTAGAAAAGGAGAGGCAATGAGACGTCTCGGGATCTTGTTATTGCTGCTGTTCTTCTGCACGACTCTTCAGGCCCAGAAGATCTCGGAGAAGGTCGCGGGCATGGAGAAGTTCCCCGGCTTCTTCCCGTTTTACTGGGACGCAAAAGCCGGAAAGATCTGGCTCGAGATCGACAAGTGGAATACCGAATTCCTCTACGTCGAATCGCTGCCCGCAGGCATCGGCTCAAATGACATCGGTCTCGATCGAGGTCAACTCGGCAACAGCGCTATCGTCCGTTTTGATCGCACTGGACCACGCGTGTTGCTCGTGGCGCCGAACTACAACTTCCGCGCGATCAGTAACAACGCAGACGAACGTCTCGCCGTCCGTGACGCATTTGCGGAGTCGACTTTGTGGGGCTTCGAAGTCGCTGCCGAAGAAGGCAGTCGCGTGCTGGTTGACGCGACGCAGTTCTATTTGCGCGACGTTCACCGGGTCACGCAAACACTGCAACGCGGACAGCAGGGAGCTTACCAACTCGAGGAGTCGCGCAGCGCCTTCTATCTTCCCAACACGAAAAACTTTCCGCAGAACACGGAAGTCGAAACCACGCTGACGTTCACAGGCGAGCCCACGGGCCAATATGTTCGAGAAGTCGTGCCTGTGCCTGAAGCAATCACGGTTCGCGAGCGTCATTCGTTTGTGCAACTGCCTGCGGCCGGATTCAAGCCGCGTGTGTTCGATCCACGCGCAGGATACTTTGGCATCGACTTCATGGACTTCGCGACGCCGATCGAAGACCCGATCACGAAGCGCCTGATCGCGCGCCATCGTTTGCAAAAGAAAGATCCGAGTGCGCGCGTGAGTGAAGCCGTGAAGCCGATTGTCTATTACGTCGACCGCGGCGCGCCCGAACCGGTGCGTTCGGCGTTGGTCGAAGGCGCGCGCTGGTGGAACCAGGCGTTCGAGGCGATTGGTTACAAGGACGCATTTCGTGTCGAGGTCATGCCTGCCGGCGTCGATCCGATGGACGTGCGTTACAACGTGGTTCAGTGGGTGCATCGCTCGGCGCGCGGCTGGTCCTACGGAAACTCGCTCACCGATCCGCGTACGGGGGAGATCATTCAGGGCCGTGTTTCGCTCGGCTCATTACGCGATCGCCAGGACTTTCTAATTGCTGAAGGTTTGCTCGCGCCGTACGACAAAACCAACACTGCTTCGCCGAAACTTCTCGAGATGGTGCTGGCGCGCTTGCGACAACTTTCAGCACACGAAGTGGGCCACACGCTCGGACTGCAACACAACTACGCTGCGAGCCCGGTTGGCCGAGCGTCGGTGATGGACTATCCCGCACCACGCGCGAAGCTTGGTCCGGATGGAGTTCCGGATCTGTCTGATGCATACGCTAAAGGCATCGGTGAGTGGGACAAGGTGGCGATTGCTTATGGCTACCAGGATTTCGCTCCCGGCACTGACGAAAACGCCGCACTCGATCGCACGTTGAGCGACGCTTTCACACGTGGTCTCATGTACCTGACCGATCAGGACGCACGACCGCCAAGCAGCGCGAGTTCGGTGGCCCACCTCTGGGACAACGGTCAGAACGCGATCGACGAGCTCGGAAACGTGATGAAGGTGCGTGCCGCCGCGCTGCGTCGCTTCGGCGAGAACAACATTCGCGAAGGCGCGCCGATGGCGACGATCGAAGACGTTCTCGTGCCGATCTACATGTATCACCGTTACCAGGTGGAAGCTGCTGCGAAAGTGATTGGCGGGCAAGACTACACGTTCAGTGTGAAAGGCAAGGGTGATCGCAATCCGCAGATCGTTGCACCGGAAGAACAAAGGCGCGCACTCGCTGCGGTGCTCGAGACGATCAAGCCGGATGCGCTTGCCGTGCCGGAGACGTTACTGCGTTTGATTCCGCCGCGGCCGGCAGGTTACCAGCGGACGCGTGAAGACTTTCGTATTCGCACGCAGCCGGTGTTCGATGCGCTTGCGCCTGCGGAGGCGGTTGCCGATCATGTCAGCGGATTTCTTTTGAATCAGGAAAGGGCCGCGCGCCTCGTCCAGTTTCACGCGCGCGATCCGCGTAATCCGAGTCTCACGGAAGTGATTGACAAAATACTCGCCTCGACGTGGAAAGCGCCTGCGACTACGGGTTATGCCGGTGAGATCCAGCACACAGTCGACATGGTGATACTTTCAGATCTGATGGCGCTTGCTGGGGGTGAGCGGGCGTCGAATCAGGTGCGGGCGATTGCATCGTGGAAGTTGGACCAGCTAAAGACGTGGCTGACGGCGCAGAGTCGTTTTCCGGTTGATGAAAACCAGCGCGCGTTTCTGTTTTACTCGATCGAGCAGATCAAGCGTTTCCAGGAAGATCCGAAGAAGGCGAACATCACGCCGGCGCAGCAACCACCTGACGGCCAACCGATCGGCATGGACTGGTGGGGCCGCGCCGACGACGATTGCAGCTACAGGTGGTAAGCAGAGTTCAAGCTTTAGCTTGCTGTCTACGCGCAGCAGCCTAAAGGCTGAACTGGCCTTGCCCGAAAAGTACGTAAAGAGCGTGTATTGCTGTGTTGGACTCTTCTCTGTGCTCTCTGCGTATCTCTATGTCCTCTGCGTTAGATGTTTCCCAGGGCGAACTTTAACGCAGAGGGCACAGAGATACGCAGAGAGCGCAGAGAAGACCCGAAGCGTGATTCAAAACACTTTTCGGACAAAGCCGGCTGAACTCTAAACTCTGAGTCTGAAACCTTTCTGCTGGTAAATAAGTACGATAGCATTAGTGTTTTATGCAGGGACCCGAAGAATACGTTGGTGAGTTGCTTGACGAGAAGTACCGTCTCGAACATCTGCTCGGAAAGGGCGGGATGGGCGCCGTCTACCTCGCTACACACCTCGGCACCGAGCGTTACGTCGCGCTAAAACTCATCTCGCCGCAGTTCATGCGCAACAACGAATTCGTCGAGCGCTTCAAACGCGAAGCGCGCGCCGCCGGACGCCTGCGCCATCCAAACGTGGTTGATGTAACTGACTTCGGTTTTACGCGCTTGAAAACGGGGCAGGTTGCATACCTCGTGATGGAGTATCTCGACGGCTGCACGCTCGGCGATGTTCTCGCGGAAGAGAAGCGACTGCCGCTCGAGTGGGTCGCTGACATTCTCGATCAGGTTTGTTCCGCCGTTCACGAAGCACACCAGCAGGGCATCATCCATCGCGACTTGAAGCCTGACAACATCTGGCTCGAGCCGAATCGTCTTGGTAGTTATCGCGTCAAAGTTCTCGATTTCGGTATTGCGAAGCTCGGTGAAGCTGGTGCGGCGCCCGCTGACGACGATCCGGCGCTCACGATCATCGACGACGTTGCTGCTGCTGCGGCACTCGAGAACGATACCCTGATGCGACCGGGCGGTGAGGAGGCCGGCACGCAACACTTCAAGGCGAAACGCGAAGCCGTTAGTACAGTTCTTCAGGATCCGCTGACGAATCCTCTGCTCGATTACACCGATCATGCAGATGATGACGGCACGCTGCTCTTCGACCAGAAAACACATAGCGGAGGACGGCACACCGCACACATCGCGACTTCTCCGCAGGGTGGCGCTGCGTTGACGCGCGTAGGCGCAATCATGGGCACGCCGCTTTACATGTCGCCCGAGCAATGTGGTGGCGGCAAGGTCGACACGCGTTCAGACATTTACAGTCTCGGCGTCATCGCTTACCAGATGCTAGCGGGTGAGCCGCCATTTGCGGGCAACACTTCCACAGTGATGCGCGCGCATCGCGAGCAGACGCCGCAACAACTGCGTGAGCGTAACAACAAGATCCCGAAGCGTGCCGCGAAGGTCGTGATGTCCGCGCTCTCGAAGAACCCGGGAGAGCGCCCGCCGACTGCCTTTGCTTTTGCGAGTGCGGTGCGGGCAGAAAGCGAAGGTGTAGGAGCGCTGTATCGTCGCGCCTTTGCTCTTTACAGCGAGTATTTTCCGAAGTTTATAAAGCTCAGCCTGCTCGCGTATCTGCCGGTGATTATCACGAGCTTTCTGCTGATAGGTGTGACCCAACTGAACAAGTACTGGCCACCAGTAGGAATGCTCCACAAGGTGGTGGCGTACTCAGCGCTCGGAATTTTAGGTTTGTTGAAGTTTGTGGCTGGCACTATTTCCGGCGGTGTGATCTCGGGAGTGACCGCGATAATCATCGTACAACTGACCGCAGCGCCTTTGCGGCCCGTGAAGCTGCGCGAGGCGTTCGTGCTTTTGCGCAAGCGCTGGCGTCCGTTTCTGAAAACGCTGATCAGGGTGACGCTGTGGATCCTGCTCGGGATAATCCTGTTTATCATTCCGGGCATGGTGATGTGGATGCGTTATTCACTCTATGCTCCGGTGGTGCTCGTGGAAGGACTGCAAGGCAAAGCCGCGATGAAACGAGCGCGCGAGCTCGCGTCACGTTCATGGAAAACCATTATCGTGGTGGCGATACTCCAGTTTCTGATCCCGGCGATTGTCAGTGCCTGTGTCGGCTATATGGCCGGAAAATCGAAGGCCACCAATAAGGACACACCTTCCGCGCAAGTCGTTCAGCAGGTTCTTGAGCTTGCAAACATCTTCGTAATCCCCCTGATCTCGATTGTCCCGGCACTCCTTTACGTCAAGATGCGCCAGCTCGGAGGCGAGTCTTTGGTCACCGTCTGGACACAAATTGAAGAAGGCGAAGGAAAACAGAGCGCCTGGCAGCAGCGCATGCGCACCCGCCTCAGCCTGCACACCCCCACCACGGGCCAACGCACCACCGGCGCTTAGCCCACAAAAAGCACAAGGAAATACACAAATGGTCCTTTGTGTTTTTGTGCCTTTTTGCGGCTTGTTTCTTTTGTGCCCTTTGTGGTCCGTTTTCGAAAGTGGGATTCGGATGTCCCGCAAGCGAAACGATCGTTTACGTTTTTTCGAACGTGCATCCGAGTTCGCGGCCACGCCTCACTCCCAAACCACCCCGATTTCCTTGTTTTTAGAACATTTCAGGCGCAAACTACGTTCAACTCCGCTGCTGGCACAGACTTTGAATCGCACCGGCGTGGAGAACTGTACTAGTGTTGCGTGAAGTTTGTACCTAGCTCGTTTAATTCATTCTTCGCGCGCGCATCGCCGCTCTCTCAACAATGGCTATTACAGCTCTCCAAAAATTTTGTTTGAAGTGAAGCATTATGGATATCAAGCGAGCCCCTAAATCCAAAATTAAGAAGAAGATTCGCAACGCCATCATGATCGTGGTCGGAATCGCCGCGATCGGAGGCATCACCTACGGCCTCACCAAGCTGAAGCCGGCCGCGCCGACTCTCGACCGCTCAACAGCAGTCATCGAAACAGTCAAACGCGGCGAGATGGTCCGTGATGTGCGCGGCAACGGCACGCTCGTACCCGAGGTTACGCGCTGGGTGCCGGCGCCGGCTGACGGACGTATCGAGAAAATTCTTCTTAAAGCGGGCGTCGAAGTTGATCCATCCACCGTCATCGCCGAGCTTTCAAATCCGCAGCTCGAGCAGCAAGCCGCGGACACTGATCTTCAGGTCAAAGCAGCTCAGGCTGACTTGGAAAACCTGAAGGTGAAGCTTGAGAGCGATACGATGACGCAAAAGGCCGCTATCGCCACCATCAACTCGCAATACAGCCAGGCAAAGCTCCAACTCGACGCCGACGAAGTGCTCGGAAAGCAGGGACTGGTGGCAGATCTCACCTTGAAGATCTCGCGTGTGACTGTTCAGGATCTCGCGAATCGGCTCAAAGTCGAGCAGGAACGACTGGCAGTCAGCTCGAAGTCGACGAAGGCGCAATTGAATGCGGCAGCTTCACGTTTGGATCAGTTAAAAGCGCTTGCTACGCTAAAGCGTCAGCAAGTTGATGAGCTGAAAGTGCGCGCCGGCAGTGGCGGCGTGCTCCAGCAAGTGCTCGTGACTGAAGGCCAGCAGGTAACGCCCGGAACAAACATCGCGCGCGTTGCCGATCCGGCTTCATTGAAGGCTGTTTTGAGAGTCGCGGAAACGCAGATTTCCGGCGTACGAGTCGGTCAGCCAGTCATCGTCGACACTCGCAACGGTTTGATCCAGGGAACAGTTTCGCGCATCGACCCGGCAGCTCGCGAAGGCACATTTGAGATCGACGCTTCATTGATTGGTCCGTTGCCGCCAAGCGCACGTCCTGACTTGAGCGTGGACGGAACGATCGAGCTGGAGCGACTCAAAGACGTGTTGAAAGTCGGTCGACCCGCCTTCGGACAGGCACAACAAACCATCGGTATGTTTGTCCTGAGTCCCGACGGCTCGGAAGCGGAGCGCCGTAGTGTGAAACTCGGCCGCAACTCCGTCAGCCAGATCGAGATCCTCGAAGGGCTGAAGGAAGGCGACCAGGTCATTATTTCCGACACCACAGCTTTGGATAGTTATCCCCGCATCCGGGTTAGGTAAAGAGCGGCACAAAAGCCCGGTCCGCGGTGTTCAGTTAAAAAGATCGAGTACAAAAATTCGTTAAGGAGCGAATGATGAGTTCTTCCGAGCCCCTGATTCACCTCGCTGATGTGAAGAAGGTTTTCTACACAGACGAGGTTGAAACACACGCACTCTCCGGTATTCATCTCGACATCAAACAGGGTGAATACGTTTCCATCGCCGGACCTTCGGGCTGCGGCAAATCCA
>JADMIO010796562.1_pt1 | contig 31821 bp, 30 predicted proteins | sample 8958161 | NCBI WGS metagenome assembly JADMIO01 (sample SAMN16585339, study PRJNA669376) | soil metagenome | isolation source: Crop rotation soil | place: USA: Cullars Rotation, Alabama | collected 2011
GCCGCGACTTCAAGTCACGTGAATTCCAAGCTTCGGATCCCACTGTGCTGGAAAGGGTTCGGGAAACACAAAGGCCGCGGATCCCTTGGTGGGTTCCGCGGCCTGGAGGCTGCTGACGTGTGAGCGAATGTGGCTCAGGTGATCAGATCTCTCCAGGGGCGGTGACCCGTGGCCATGACGGCGTCGCCGAAGGCCGCAGCGGAGTCCGGGGTGTGCACGTCGTAGCGGCGGAAGCCGAGCTCCGGGCAGAGTCCTCCCCAGGCGCCACCGAGGGTGGGCGCGACGAAAGCGGACCGCTGGGCGGCCGCTGTGGCGTTGATGTTGAGCTCCATGTCGCACCTCCTTCGTGACTGCCGGGGCCGGAGTGGCCTGCTGGTCGAGTGAGTGGCACGCTACGCCGCTGCCGATCGACCGCGCAAATGATTTAACGCAGTTTCCTTGAAACGGCGGAAAGTCGCCTGTACGAGGCAGGAAACGGCCGGTCAGCGGGTCGGTCGAGGAGCCGGTCGGTCAGCGGAGCAGGGCGAGCAGCTCGTCGGCGTACTTCTCGAGCTTGGCCTTGCCGATGCCGTTGATCGACTGCAGGGCGTGCCTGTCTGTGGGCTTGACCTCGGCCAGTGCCTCGAGTGTCGCGTCGGAGAACACCACGAAGGCAGGCACGCTCTGGGCGTCGGCCTGCTCCTTGCGCCAGGAGCGGAGCAGCTCGAACAGCTCCTCGTCGTACGGCACGGGACAGTCCTGGCAGTAGCCCCGGTTGCGCTCGCGTGAGCTGGCCAGCGGCTTCTGGCACTGCTTGCACACGGCGGCCTTCTTGCCGCGACTGCGCGTCCCACGCGACGTTCCGCTCGGTGCGCGGTCGGCGGCCGACTCGGGCCGGAGCCCGGCGAGGAAGCGCGACGGGCGGCGGCGAGCCTGCCCGCCCGGGTTGCGCGCCAGCGACCAAGAGACCCACAGGTGCATGCGCGCACGCGTCACGCCGACGTAGAGCAGACGACGCTCCTCCTCGACGGCGGCCGGGTTGTCGGCGTAGGTGATCGGCATCGAGCCCTCCTGCATGCCGCACAGGAACACGGCGTCCCACTCCAGGCCCTTGGCAGCGTGCAGCGTCGCCAGCGTCACGCCCTCGGCGACCGGAGCGTGCTGCTCGTGGGCACGGCGATCGAGCTCGGCGACGAAGCCGGCCAGGGTCGGCACCCTGTCCTCGGCGGTCTCGGTGCTCGCGTGGGCGGTGGCTTGCGAGACCAGCGCCTGCAGGGACTCCCAACGATCGCGTGCCTGCCCTCGGGCTGTGGGTGCCTCGGGCGACCAGCCCATGCCGGTGAGCACGCCGCGCACCTGGTCGAGCAGGTCCTCGGAGGCGTCAGCACCCGCACGCACCTGGCCGCGCATCAACGCCAGGGCCTGGCGCACCTCCTGGCGCTCGAAGAACCGGGCGGCGCCGCGAACGACGTAGGAGAGGCCTCGCGCGGTCAGCGCCTCCTCGAACGCCTCCGACTGAGCGTTGATCCGGAACAGCACGGCCATCTCGCTGAGCGGCACACCCTGCTTGTGCAGCAGGCTCACCTGCTCGGCGACCGCCTCGGCCTCGGCCACCTCGTCCGGCGCCTCGCGCCAGGTGACGTCGGCGCCGGACTCGCGCTGCGAGCGCAGCTGCACGCTCACGGTGGCGGATCCCTTGAGCAAGGTGTTGGCTGCTGCGATCACCTGTGGCGTGGAGCGGTAGTTCCGGATCAGCTCGACACCGGTGGTCCCGGCGAACTTGGTGGGGAACTCGGTGAGGTACGACGCCCGCGCACCCGCGAACGAGTAGATCGTCTGCGCGGGGTCGCCGACGACGCAGATCTCGTTGCGACCGCCGAGCCACAGGTCGAGCAACGCGGACTGAATCGGGCTGACGTCCTGGAACTCGTCGACCACGAACCACTTGTACTGGCGCCGCACCTCGGCCGCCACCCGCTCGTCCTCGCTCAGCAGGGCGGCGGCGCACAGCAGCACGTCCTCCATGTCCATCCGGCCCTGCTCGCGCTTGAGCTCCTCGTAGCTGGCGAAGACGTGGGCCACGGTCGCCGCGTCGAGACCACTGACCTCGCGACCGCGGCCAGGCGCCAGTCGCTCGTAGTCGTCGGGGCGCACGTTGCTGACCTTGGACCACTCGATCTCGCTGGCCACGTCGCGCAGCGTCGCCTGGTTGACCTCGACCCGGTTGCGGCGAGCGGCCCCGGCCACGACCGGGATCTTGGACGCGGTCAGCTGGGGCGGCTCACCGCCGTAGACCTTGGGCCAGAAGTAGCGCACCTGGCGCAACGCGGCGGAGTGGAACGTCCGGGCCTGCACCGAGGAGGCGCCCATCGAGCGCAGCCGCGTGCGCATCTCCCCCGCGGCACGGGTGGTGAAGGTGACGGCGAGGATCTCCATCGGGTTGTAGACACCGGCAGCCACGCCGTACGCGATCCGGTGGGTGATCGCCCGGGTCTTGCCGGTGCCGGCACCTGCGAGCACTCGAACCGGTCCCCGCAGAGCCGTCGCGACCTCCCGCTGCTCCGGATCGAGAGCATTGAGCAGGTCGTCGGCTTTCATCGGAAATGTTCTCCGTCCCTTCTGCGTTGTACCGAGGACGAGCGTAGACGCGAGAGAGGACATTCAGTGACCCAGGCCACCTTCACGATGTACACCACCCCGTGGTGTGGATACTGCCACCGGCTGCAGAGCCAGCTGGACCGCGAAGGCATCAGCTACGAGGTCGTCGACATCGAGCAGGTCCCCGCGGCCGCCGACGTCGTGATGTCCGCGAACGGCGGCAACCAGACGGTGCCGACCCTGGTGTACGGCGACGGCACCGCGCACACGAACCCGTCCATGGCGCAGGTCAAGCAGAAGCTCGCCGAGCTGAAGGCGGCCTGAGCCGACCGCGGTTCCTCAGAGCCACCCGAGCGCCGGAGCCGTCAGCCTCGCGCAGCGGGGCATGCCGGTCTCGTCGGTGAGGTCGACCCGCGCGACGACGGACGCGACCGTGGGGTCGGGCACGTCGTCGAGCATCAGCTTCGCGCGCCGGAACATCGAGAACGCGCCGTCGTGCAACTCGCCCCACGTCAGGTAGACGAAGCGCTGGCCGCGCTTCCCCTGGACGGCCGGACCACGGAAGTCCGGTTCACCGTTCCGCTCGACCACCTCGACGTCGACCTCCCATGCGGCCTTCGCTGCGTCTGCGGCGACGAGCTCCACCGGATCCTGGCGCACCTGGAGCCCGACGTGGATGTCACGGTAGGACCCGCAGGCAAGGCCCGGGAGGTTTGTGCCCTCGATGACAAGTCGCATCTCTGGGTCACCAACGGCCGGGCAGGGGCCCGCCGAACCAGCTCTCGATGAGGGAGCGGGAGATCGAGACCCCACCGGGCAGCAACAGCCTGCCGGCCTCGGCCTCGGCGCGGATCTCCTCGCGGGTGAACCACTGCGCGTCCTCGATCTCGGACCCGTCGACGTCGATCGTCGTCCCCGTGGCGCGGCCGATGAACCCGACCATCAGGCTTGCCGGCAACGGCCACGGCTGGCTGCCGAAGTAGCTCACCTCTCCGACGACCACGCTGGTCTCCTCCTCGACCTCGCGGCGTACGGCGTCCTCCATCGTCTCCCCTGGCTCGACGAACCCGGCCAGGGTGGAGTACCGCCCCGGCGGCCACGCCGGGCTGCGACCCAGCAGGCAGCGTTCACCCGGGCTTCCCGGCTCCCCGTCGGTGACGAGCATGATCACGGCCGGGTCGGAACGCGGGAACTGGTCCTTGCCACAGTCGGTGCAGCGCAGCACGTGTCCTGCCTGACGCGGCACCAGCCGGCCCCCGCAGCGCGGGCAGTGCCGGGTCGACCAGAGCCACTCGGCCAGCCCGATCGCGTGCAGCACCAACGGGGCGTCGGCCACGTCCTCGTCCGCCAGTGACTGCACGACGGCGCGCAGGACCACCCACTCGTCACGGTCACCCGGTGCGTCCGACGGGTCGACGATCACTGCGAAGTGCTGCACCCCGTCCCGCTCGCCCAGCAGCACGCGAAGGCCGTCCGGTGCCTCGGCGGGCGAGACCCACGCGATCCGTCCCCCGACCGGTCGCAGGCGTGCGCCGGCGATGACGAGCACCCGGGTCGCCGGGTCGGCGAACCGCTCGTCCAGCCAGTCCTCGTCGTCCCGGGAGTTGCCGTGCCGGTCGTGGGCGTGCGCGGACAGCGCGGAGTGCGGCAGCACCCGGCTCCCGTGGGACGTCATGTGCGCGAGGTTAGCTCTAAGGTGTCGCGACATGAGCACCCACATCGGCGCCGAGCCAGGCCAGATCGCCCCCACAGTCCTGCTGCCCGGAGACCCGAGGCGCGCGAAGTGGATCGCGGAGACGTTCCTCGAGGACGCCACCTGCTACAGCGAGGTCCGGGGCATGTTCGGCTACACCGGGACCTGGCAGGGGCAGCCGGTGTCCGTGCAGGGGTCGGGCATGGGGCAGCCGTCGATGTCGATCTACGTCAACGAGCTGTTCCAGGACTACGACGTACGCCGGATCGTCCGCGTCGGCTCGTGCGGCGCGCTCGCCGAGCGGGTCGGCCTGCGCGACGTGGTGCTCGCGTCGGGGGCGTGCACCGACTCGTCGATGAACCGGTTGCGCTTCCACGGGCTCGACTATGCCGCCGTGGCCGACTTCGGCCTGCTTCGCGACGCCCACGCCGCTGCGGTCGCGCGTGAGGACGTCACGGCGCACGTCGGGCTGATCTTCTCCGGCGACTCGTTCTACTCGCCACGACCGGAGCTGATGGAGCCGATGGTCAAGCACGGGGTGCTGGCGGTCGAGATGGAGGCCTGCGGGCTCTACACGCTGGCGGCGTCGTACGGCCGGGAGGCGCTGGCGATCTGCACGGTGAGCGACCACATCGTCACCGGCGAGGAGACCACGTCCCAGGAGCGGGAGCAGACGTTCGGTCCGATGGTGGAGATCGCGCTCACGGCCGCGCTGGGAGACGGCTGACAATAGGCGTCGCGTAGCCGACGGATGTGTTCAGCGGGCGCCTACGCGGCGCGGGCCAGGAGCAGGTCGGGGTCGAGGGCTCATCATCGACTCAGGTGGTCTGGAGGGCGCCGGTGCCGGCGCCAGTGCTCTGGGTCGGCACGCGGGACTCGTTGACTCGGGACGTGAGGCGGACGCAGGTGATCGCGTCGCGGCGTACGACGCACATGTCGCCGTTGGGCTCGAGCACGGCCACGCCGTGGCCGTCGCTGTTCATCACCCGGCCGGAGACCCATTCCCCGCCGATGTTCATCCGGACCTCCATGCCCTCTTCCTTGGCACGGTCGATCGCGTGACCGACAGTCAGCAACATCGTGGATCCGAACATCAGGAGCCCCCCTTGGCGCCAGCTGTGGTGTGACGCGTTGAGAGAAGTTTTGTCCACTAAGTCCGGTTTTGACAGGTAAGCCCGGGATTGCCCTGAACTGGTCTACACCGCCGGGCCGCTCAGGACGAAAAGCTGCTCCAAACCCTTGCGGTCGGCCAGGTCGATGATCTCGACGGTCTCGCCCGATCGCACGTAGTGGAACGCCGCTCGCACGTCCGTGAGGGGTACGTCCATGAGCTCGGCCCAGGCCAGGCGATAGAGCGCCAGCTGGAGCGGGTCGGCGGTCTGGCGCTGGTTGGTCTTCCAGTCCACCACCAGCCAGCCGCCGTCCGGCTCGGCGTACACCGCGTCGATGCGCCCGCGTACCACCTGACCGGCCAGCACCACCGCGAACGGAGGCTCGACAGCACTCGGCACGCGCTCGGCGAACGGGCCGGACTCGAACCTGGCGATCAGCTCGCGCAGCTCGTCCTCGTCGTCGATGCCGAGGTCGCCCCGACCGGGAAGGTCGTCGGGGTCGAGGAGTGACTGCTGCCCGAAGCGCGCCTCGACCCAGGCGTGGAAGCGGGTGCCGAAACGGGCGGCCGGCGAGGGCTTGCGCGGCATCGGCCGCGCCAGCTCCCGGGCGAACTGCTCGGGGTCGTCACGCAGCCGGGCCACGGCTGTGGCGGACAGGCTGCTCGGCAGCGGCACCTCGACCACCCCCGTGCGATCGGTGCGGGCCTCGGTCACGAGACGCTCGAGCTCGGCGTCCCAGTCGCCGACCTGCGCGGCCTCGACCACGTCCAGGTCGTCATCGGCGCCGTCGGGGCTCACCTCGCGTACGACGCGTGCTGCCTCGAGCCGAAGCCGGGACTCGAGCCCGACTCCGCTCACCGGCCATGGCGTCGAGGGGTCCTGTCCGGCATAAGGGTTCTCGGCGCCCTTCTCCGGCTTGTCGAGCCAGGTGCGGTCGACCTCGCACTCCGCCGGCAGATCGGCCAGCACGCGTTGGTACTCCGAGGGGCCGAAGGGCGTCGCCCGTGGGCTCCAGAGGTACGACGACACCGTCAGCTGGTGGGCCGCTCGCGTGAACGAGACGTAGCCGAGTCGGAGCTCCTCGGTCTTGTCGTGCGCGCGGGTGTCGGCGCGGTAGGCATCGAGCGCCGGCTTGTCCCAGCCGTTCAGCTGGGGCTGGTCCGCCGCGTCGCCGCGCAGGGGCGCCGGGAGCACCGACGGGGACGAGGTCCACAGGGTGCGCGACCGGTTGGACGGGAAGCGCGTCTCGCACACGCCCACGACGAAGACGGCAGCCCACTCCAGCCCCTTCGCCCGGTGGACCGTCAGCAGCTTCACCGAGTCGGCCTCCGTCGGCGTCGCGATGTCGAGGCCGTTGCCCTGGTCGTCCTCGGCCGTCAGGTAGGCCAGCAGGGCGGGCAGGGTGACGTCACCGTCGATCGCCTGGAACTCTGCGACCGCCTTGAGGAAGAGGTCGAGGTTGTCCCGCCGGGCGGCTGCGGCGGGACTGACCGCAGCGGCGAGCTCGACATCGATTCCCGTGGTGTCGACGATGCGACGGACGACGTCGAGGATGGGCTCTCCGGCGTACGCCCTGAGCATGCGGAGCTCCCCGGCGAGCAGCCCGAACCGCTCAAGTGCCTCCTCGGAGTACGCCGCCTGCCCCGGCTCCTCGAGTGCATCACTGAGCGCGGGAAGCTCGGCGGGGTCGATGCCATCGGCGATCTCGGTCAGCTGGTCCCCGATCGAGGTACTCTCCGTACGTCCTCGGCGTCCAGCCAGCTCGGCAGCACGCTCCTTGAGCAGCCGGAGGTCACGAGGCCCGATCGCCCAGCGTGGCCCCGTGAGCAGCGTGAGCACCGACGCGTTGGCGGTCACGTCGTGCAGGAGCTCGAGCATCGCCACGATCTCGGCCACCTCGGGCAGCCTGAGCAGGCCCGAGAGCCCCACGATCTCCACCGGGATGCCCGCACCGGTCAGGCTGTCGAAGACCGCCTCGGCCGTGCTGTTGTCACGCGCGAGAACGCCGATGTCGGACCACGCCTCCGTGGAGGCGGCTGCGTGAGCCGCGCGCACCTCCTCGGTGAGCCACCGGAGCTCCTCGTCCTGGGTCTCGAACACGTGCACCCCGACGCGGCCGTCGGCTGCGCCCGACTGCGGCTCGAGCGGCGCGACCATCGGCTGCTCGTCGTACAGCGGAGCAGCCAGGGCGTTGGCGGCCTGGAGGATGCGTCGGTCGGACCGCCGGTTGACGGTCAGCGGGAGCACCGGGACGGGCCCGCCATCGCGGGCCGGGAAGGTCTCGGCGAAGTTGAGGATGTTGGACACCGAGGCACCACGCCATCCGTAGATCGCCTGGTTGGGATCACCGACCGCGGTGACTGCGTGTCCACGCCCGTGCTCGGGGTCGGCGCCCGAGAACAGGTCGGAGAGCATCCGCGCCTGGGCCACGGAGGTGTCCTGGTACTCGTCGAGGAGGACGATCCGGAAGCGATCCCGTTCCAGCTCACCGACCTGCGGCTGCTCCTCGGCCAGGCGAGCGCCCAGGGAGATCTGGTCGGAGAAGTCCATCAGGCCCAGGTCGGCCTTGAGGTTCCGGTAGGCACCCACCAGCTGCAGGAGCTCGGCACGCCGGTCGATGGCGAAGATCGCCTTCTCGATGGCCTCGCGGTAGGTCTTGCGGTCCTTCGCCGCGCGCTCGGCCTCGAGCGCCGCGACGAAGCCGCCCTTGGCCTCCGCGTCCACTGCCCGCACCTGCTCCGCCGAGACGAGGTGCTCGCTCATCGCTCCGTCGAGGGCGAGCAGGTTCTGGATCACGGTCGGCGGGTGGTCGCTGAGGAACTCGACCTCGCCGGTGAACCGCTCGACCGCCCGGGCTCCCAGCTGGTAGCGCGACGCGTCGGTGATCACCCGGGTCTCCGGCTCGTGGCCGATGCGCAGTCCGTGCTCGCTGAGCAGGTTGGCGGCGTAGGCGTTGTAGGTGACGACGGTGGGCTCGATCGCATCGACGGACTCGTCGTCCTCCCGCGACCCACTCTGCTCGCCGACGAGCTCCTCGAGCACCCCTGCGGCGAGCAGGGCATCACGAATGCGCTGACGCAGCTCGCTGGCGGCCTTGGTGGTGAAGGTCAGCCCCAGGACCTGGTCCGGTCGCACCTGCCCAGTGACAACCAGGTAGACGACCCGGGCCGCCATCAGCGTGGTCTTGCCGGAGCCGGCACCCGCGATCACCACCGACGGCGCCAACGGGGCGGAGATCGCTGCCCACTGCTGGGGGCTGGGCGCGAAGTCCGTGCGCATCACCGCCTGGAGTTCTTCAGGGGTCTGGATCGGGCGAGGGCTCACTGGGACAGCACCGATCCTGCGCTCTTGGCCGGGCAGATGGGCACGAACGGGCAGTCGCGGCACTGGGTGGTGCCCGGGATCGCCGGGAACACCTCCTCGCGGATCAGCCGTGCCGTCAGGCCGATCTCCTCGCGCAGCCCTTCCCGCACCGGCCCGTCCACGGGAGCGACCGGCTGCGGCTGCACGACGGCGGGTCCGTCGTCGAGTGAGCCCAGCTGCACCAGCTCTGCACCACCGCTGCGCAGCTCGGCGCCCGAGCCGAGGTCGGCGTCGAGGGCTCCGCTGTCTACGGCGTACTGGTAGAGCGCCAGCTGCCGGTGAGTCTCCACCGACTTGTTGGACGGTGCGTTGCGCCCAGTCTTGAGGTCGACGACCACGATGTTCCCGTCGGCGTCGCGTTCGAGTCGGTCTGCGTATCCGGTGAGCTGCACCTGCTCGCCGTCCGGGAGCTCGACGACGGTCGCGAACCGCTCCTCGATGCCGACCAGCTCGCGCTTGTCGGAGTAGTGCCAGTCGAGGAAGCGGGTCAAGGCGCGCCGCACCCGGTCGTACTCCCGGGCCTTGGACCAGGGTGTCCGGAAGTGGAGCCGGTCCCACACCGCGTCGACGTGACTCATGAGCTCCTCGACGTCCCCCGGCCCCGAGGTGAGCTCGCCGCTCGCGACCCGCTCGGCCAGCGCGTGCAGCAGCTGGCCGAGGTTGGCCTCCTGGTGCGCGCGCTCGATCCCGCCGGCCTCGTCGCGCAGGAACCACTGCGCCGGGCAGACCATCACGGACTCGAGCACGCTCGCCGACACCGGGACCGGCTGGTCCGGGTCGCGCACAGGGCGGGAGGAGAGGCTCAACGACCTGGTCCCCCACCACGTGGCGGGGTCCGCCGTCGGAACCAGCTGCCGCTGGCCGACGGTCTCCTGGGCGAGGCGAGCGAGCCTTCGCGCAGCCGCGCTCCGCAGCGCATCGCTGGTCTCAGGGTCGGCCACGGTGCGGCGCAGCTCGCTCACCAGCCCGGCCAGCGACAGCGGTCGCTTCGGCCGTCCCTTGACGTGCGAGACGTCCACGCCCAGCTCGCCGAGGAACCGCGATGGCTGCTCACCGTCGTCCTCGGGCGAGGCCACGGCCGTCACCACCAGGCGTTGTCGGGCGCGCGTGCACGCGACGTAGAAGAGCCGGCGCTCCTCGAGCAGCAGCTCCCGGGCGCTGACGGGCGGGACGAGCCCGTCGCTGCCGATGCGGTCTGCCTGGAGCAGGGTCGAGCGTCGCCGGAGGTCGGGCCAGCCCTCGGCCTGCACGTGCGCGACGACCACGAGCCGCCACTCGAGACCCTTGGACCGGTGTGCGGTCAACAGACGCACCGCAGGCCCTCGGACTCCACGCTCGGACAACGTGTCGGCCGGGATCTCCTGGGCCACGAGGGTGGCCAGGAAGTTGCGTACGCCGAGGTGGTCGCGCTGCTCCTCGGCCCGCGCCGCCGCATCGAACAGCGCCACCAGCGAGTCGAGGTCGCGGTTGGCGCGTCGGGCCGAGCCGCCCCCCGCCACGACGGCGCGACGCAGGCGCTGCGGCCAGGGAGTGCCGGACCAGAGCGTCCACAGGGCTTGCTCCGCCGTGACGCCGGAGTCGAGCTCCGCGCGCGCACGGCCCAGGAGGGTGTGCAGTGCGCGGGCCCGCTGGGCCGCCGGACCTGGGACTCCCTCCAGGAAGCCGTCCTCGACCACGGCCGCACGGAGGAGCTCGCGCGACGGCCGGGCGGGCGTGCCTGCCTCGTGGGTGAGCGCCTTCTCCCTCGCCCGCAGGTCGCGGCCGAGGCGGCGTACGTCGCTCGCGTCGAGCCCGCCCAGAGGGCCCATCAGGAGCGCCTCGGCCCTGCCCGGGTCGACGTACTCGACGTGGTCGCGGTCGTCGTTGTCGAGGTTGAGCACCGCCCGCAGGGCGTCCAGCATCGGCAGCACAGCAGGATCACGCACGAGCGGCACGTCGTCGGAGGCGACCTCGACAGGGACGCCCGCACCTGCGAGTGCCCGGCGCAGCCCGGGGATGGAGTGGCGGCCCGACCGCACCAGGACTGCCATGTCCGTCCACTCGATGCCGTCCTCGAGGTGAGCGCGCCGGAGCAGGTCAGCGAGGTGCTCGGCCTCGGCGCGCTCGGTCTCGTACGTCGTGACCTCGACCCGACCGTTCCCGAAGGCGCCCGTCTCCGCGACCGGCGAGAGGAACGCATCCCGAGCGGCTGCATCGATCGCGCCGGGGAGGGCCAGCCGGCCAGCGACCCGCTGCGTCGCCGTCAGCAGGCGTGGGCCGAACCGCCTCGTCGTCCGCAGCGCCAGCACGTCGGCAGGCGTGCCGTCGGGTCGGGCGAAGTCGCGCGGGAAGTCGAGGATGCCGCGAACCTCGGCACCACGGAAGGCGTAGATCGACTGGTGCGGATCGCCGACGACAGTGAGGTCGCGGCCATCGCCGGCGAGCTGTCGGAGCAGCTCCACCTGGGCTGGGTCGGTGTCCTGGTACTCGTCCACGAACACGTGCGTGAACCGGGTCCGGAGCTCGTCGCGATGGGCAGCAGCCTCGATCACGGCACGACGGATCAGGTCGGTGTAGTCGGTCGAGCTCTGCTGGTCGAGGTTGAGGAGGTACTGCTCCAGGAACAGTCCGGCGGCGACGTACTCCGGCAGGTCGTGCGCCAGACCGAGCGCGCGCAGGGCATCGCCGTCGAGGCCCTTCTCCCGGGCGCGACCGAGGACGGCGTGCACCTCACGGGCGAAGCCGCGGGTGCCGAGCGCCCGTCGCAGCGAGTCCGGCCACTGCACCGACTCAGGCGTCTCGGTCAGCAGCTCGCGGAGCACCACGTCCTGCTCCGGAGCGCTGAGCAGCCGCAACGGGCCGGCGTAGAGCTCTGGTGGGGAGTAGCGCCGGATCAGGCCGTAGGCGAAGGAGTGGAACGTCGAGCACATCGCGCTGGAGGTGGTCCGGCCGAGCCGGGCGGTGACCCGGTCGCGCAGCTGCTCGGCGGCCTTGCGGCTGAAGGTCAGGGCCAGCACGGACTCGGGGCTGGCTCCCCGGTTGTCGATGCGGTCCACGACGGCCTCGACCAGGGTCGTGGTCTTCCCGGTGCCGGGGCCGGCCAGCACGAGGAGCGGCCCGCCCTCGTGGTCGACCACCGCCTGCTGGAACTCGTCGAGGACGGGCGGCGCCGCCGGCCCCGCGCTGGGACGGGCCAGCCGGTAGGCCGTCTCGTCAGCGGTCGCTCTCACGGCTCCACCCAAACACCCGTCGCCGACAGCGGGGAACGGCAGGTCTCACCCAGCCGTCACCGGGGTTGCCAGAACGCGCGGGGCATGTCGATGCGGCCGGACGCGCGGAGCGGTGTCCCCTCGTCGAGATAGTGCGCCCGGGCCTCGTCGTCGTGGCTGGGCGGCAGGCTCCCGTCCGCGCGTACGACGCGCCACCAGGGCACCGGCCCGCCGAAGTGCGACATCACCCGGCCGACCCGACGGGGTCCACCGAAACCGACCTCGTCGGCGAGGGCGCCATAGGTCGTCACCCGACCCGCAGGCACCTGCTCCACCAGCGCCAGCACCGCCTCGACGTAGTCGTCCGGGTCCACGGAGCCAATCCTCGCAGCCCGATCGGACACACGCGTGATCCGGCTTTCGGTACTAATTCAAGTAGTTTGATAGACTAACTTGGTTGTCCCTACGACCAACCGCAAGAACTCAGCCATGCACGAGCGACCGAGAGGGGTCAGACCATGACGATTCAGTTCGACGCACACACAGAGCACGTCTCACCCCCAACGGCGCGGGAGACAGTTCGCGTCCGCAAGGTCGGTGGCCGCATCGGCGCCGTGATCGAGGGCGTCCGCCTCGGGGGCAACCTCGACGACGCAACGGTCGCCCAGGTCCGCGCGGCCCTGCTCGCGCACAAGGTGGTGTTCTTCCGAGGCCAGCACCACCTCGACGACGACGCCCAGATCGCCTTCGCCGAGAACCTCGGGCCGCTGACCACGGCGCACCCGACGGTGAACACGGGCAGCGCGCGCGTGCTCAGCGTGAAGGCGAACCGCGGCATGGCCGCGAACTCCTGGCACACCGACGTCACCTTCGTCGACCGGGTGCCGGCCATCTCGGTGCTCCGCGGCGTGACCCTGCCGGCATACGGCGGGACCACCAACTGGGCCAACACCGTCACGGCGTACGACGCGCTCCCGGGCCCGCTCAAGGCACTCGTCGACAACCTCTGGGCCGTGCACACCAACGCCTACGACTATGCCCGGAACACGGAGACGGGCGAGGAGGACGCGGACTCCCAGTTCCTGCGCGAGGAGTTCGAGTCGATCGCCTTCGAGACCGAGCACCCGGTCGTGCGGATCCACCCCGAGACCGGAGAACGGTCACTCGTCCTCGGTCACTTCGTGAAGAAGTTCGTCGGCCTGAACAGCTCCGAGTCGTCCGCGCTCTTCAAGGTCCTCCAGGACCGGGTGACCAAGCTCGAGAACACCGTGCGCTGGACCTGGGAGCCCGGTGACGTGGCGATGTGGGACAACCGCGCGACCCAGCACTACGCGGTGGCGGACTTCGACGACCAGCCGCGGGAGATGCGCCGGATCACCGTGGCGGGCGACGTCCCGGTCTCCGTCGACGGCCGGCGCAGCATCGTGCGCTCCGGCAACGCCGACCACTTCTCCTCGATCGACCACCTGATCACTTAGCCCGGATCCACCGGTGGCCGCCGTTGCGAGCGTCACCAGGTGGGTGTGATGGCAAGGCGCCCGGCGCGAAGGCAGGCTGGAGGCCTGTCGAGCGTCGGCAACGAAGCCAGCGCGCCCGCATGGTGAGGCGTAGCAGGCGGAGACCGGTGGATCCGGGCTTAGGCAGTCCGGCGCCGACCCCCGGCGCCCGGACAGGACGACGCCCCACCCTCGCGATGAGGGTGGGGCGTCGTCGTTCTATCTGCGGTACCCGATCAGGGGTCCTCTTCTCAGAGGACGGGGTTGAACGGCTCGGTGCCGTTGACCAGGGTCAGGCCGGAGATCCCGGAGTTCGCCTGCGCGAACGCCAGCTCCTTGGACAGGTCACCGATGTTGTTCGAGGCCGGGAGCGGAGCCAGGCCGAGCGTCGACAGGGTGCCGACCGCCTTGCCGCCTGCGGACATGAAGCCCGAACCGGAGTCACCCGGGATGCCGGGGGTCACGGTGTAGAGCGGGTGGCTCCAGCCACCGTCGGCCGGGTCGTCACCGAGGCTGACGCCGGTGTGCGGCGACAGCGGTGCGATGCCGCCACGGATGCTCGAGTTGCCGTAGGTCCAGACCCGGTCGCCGGCTGCGGTGCCGTTGGTGTCGATGCCGGTCGGCCCGCCCCAGAACGGAACCGAGGGGTTCACCTTCGAGACGTCATCGGCGTCGACCTTGACCAGGGCCAGGTCGTTGTAGGCGCAGGTGTTGGCGTCCTTGGTGCCCAGCTGCTTCTCGGTGATCCAGGAGCTGTAGGCCAGGGTGCCGGTGCCCACGGGGGTGCCCTCGGAGGCGAGGTTGCCGTCGTTGGTGAAGGTCACCTTGGTGCCGAGGGGGACCGAGTCGACGTTGCAGCCGTTGGTGTCGGTGGCCTCGCCCTTGCCGGCGCAGTGGGCGGCGTACCCGACGTAGACGTTTCCGGCACTGTCGGTGTAGACGAAGTTCGCGGTGCACTGGGCGCCATCGGTGTACATCATCGTGCCGGGGTGGATCGGGGCCGTGTCGGCGGGCGCCCACGACGGGGCGGCCTCGGCCGTGCCGGTGGACCCAGCGAGGCTGGCGACGGCGATGAGTGCGGCGAAGACGCTCGCCAGGAGGGTGCGGGACAGACGCATGGGTGAGGAGCCTTTCGGATCAGGGCGCTCGTAGCGCCTTCTACGTGCTCAACGCCACTGATCCGTTCGGGTTACGGCCGGCAGGCGGGACGCACTATCGGCTCATTCCCCACCCACGGGGTCTCGAAACTTGCCCGCTCGCGACCGAGCGGGCGAGGGCGCGCTGAGCGGGGAAGGTTGAGGAGTGTCGGCTCAGGCCATCACGGAGTGGTGGCCGGAGCGACACGTCTCGAAACTTCCCCGCTCGCGCTGGAGATCAGTACGACGGCTGCGACGGGTCGATCTGGTTGACCCAGGCAACGACTCCGCCGCCCACGTGCACCGCGTCCGCGAACCCGGCGCCCTTGAGCACCGCGAGCGCCTCGGCCGAGCGGACCCCGGTCTTGCAGTAGAGAACCGTCGGCTTGTCCTGGGTCAGCTGACCGAGAGCGTTGCCGTTGAGGAACTCACCCTTGGGGACCAGCACCGAGCCGGGGATCTTGTTGATCTCGTACTCGTTCTCCTCGCGCACGTCCACCAGGGTGAAGTCGCGGCTGCCCTCGTCGCGCTCCTTGAGCATGTGCTCGAGCTCGGTCACCGAGATGGTCGAGCCGGCAGCAGCCTCCGAGGCCTCCTCGGAGACGGCACCGCAGAAGGCCTCGTAGTCGATCAGCTCGGTCACGGTGGCGTTCTCACCGCACAGGGCGCAGTTGGGGTCCTTGCGCACCTTCAGTGTGCGCCACTCCAGCTCGAGCGCGTCGTAGATGACCAGCTTGCCGACGGCAGGGTCGCCGATGCCGGTCAGCAGCTTGATGCCCTCGTTGACCTGGATCGAGCCGATGCTGGCGCACAGCACGCCGAGTACGCCGCCCTCGGCGCAGCTCGGCACCATGCCCGGCGGCGGGGGCTCGGGGTAGAGGCAGCGGTAGCAGGGCGCGTCCGCGCTGGACCCGTCCTCGTTGGTGAGAGTCGGCCAGAAGACGCTGGCCTGGCCGTCGAAGCGGTAGATCGAGCCCCACACGTACGGCTTGTTCAGGAAGTACGCCGCGTCGTTGACCATGTAGCGGGTCGCGAAGTTGTCGGTGCCGTCGATGATCAGGTCGTAGTCCTTGAAGACCTCGAGCACGTTGTCGTTGTCGAGCCGCTCCTCGTGCAGGATCACGTTCACGAGCGGGTTCACCTCGGCGACGGACTCCTTGGCCGAGACCGCCTTCGGCTTGCCGATGTCGGACTGGCCATGGATCACCTGGCGCTGGAGGTTGGACTCGTCGACCTCGTCGAACTCCGCGATGCCGAGCGTGCCCACGCCGGCTGCGGCGAGGTAGAGCAGCGCGGGGCTGCCGAGGCCGCCGGCGCCGATGACGAGAACCTTCGCGTTCTTCAGCCGCTTCTGACCGGTCATCCCGACGTCGGGAATGATCAGGTGCCGGCTGTAGCGGCGTACCTCGTCGGTGGTCAGCTCGGATGCTGGCTCGACCAGTGCGGGTAGTGACACGGCTTTGACTCCTCATAAGTGCGCCGGGGTCTGGGTCGACCCGGGTGGGCCGGGTCCAGAGGGGGAACACCGCCGCTCCCCGCCATGTTCCCTGCCGCCGGGCGCGCTCCCCGCTCCTGCCCGTCATCCGGACAGCACCGAGCGGACCGGCTTGTAGGCTGCGCGGGTGAGCACGTTCGAGGAGACGGGGGGCCAGCGGCCCAAGGTCGAACGCGGGGTCGAACGCGCCGAGAACCGCACTGCCCCGGGGCGCGCTGCACCCAACGGCAACGGCGCCGCCAAGAGCACCCGACTTCCTCGCCGCGCTCGCCGCGCGCAGCTGCTCAGCGCGGCGCTCGAGGTGTTCGTCGCGCAGGGCTACCACGCCGCCGCGATGGACGACATCGCCGAGCGCGCGGGAGTGTCCAAGCCGGTGCTCTACCAGCACTTCCCCGGCAAGCTCGACCTCTACCTCGCGCTGCTCGACCAGTCCTGCGACACGATCGTCTCGGCCGCCGGCAAGGCCCTCGAATCCACCGACGACAACAAGCAGCGCGTGACCGCCACGATGCATGCCTTCTACGACTACGTCGCCAGCGCCGAAGGTGCCTTCCGTCTGGTCTTCGAGTCCGACCTGAACAACGAGCCCGCGGTGCGGGAACGGGTGGACCGGGTGACGATCGAGTGCGCCAAGCTGATCGCGCACGTGATCGCCGACGACACCGGGCTGCCCGAGGAGCAGTCCCAGCTGCTCGCTGTGTCACTGGTGGGCATGGGACAGGTCAGCGCCCGGTTCTGGCTGCAGGAGCACGGCACGATCGACCAGGACGCCGCGGCGTCGTTGATCGCCGGGCTCGCCTGGCGCGGAATCGGTGGCTATCCCCGCGCCGACGAGCACCGCTGACCCGGCCGGAGCACGGCACCTGGGCGCTCGCCTCAGGCGGCGCCTGAGAGAGTTCGGGTAGAGCAAGATCCGAGTCCAACAAGGAGGTCCTCCAGATGGAGGTCAAGATCGGCGTGCAGAACGCCTCCCGCGAGCTGACCATCGACACCACGCTCGACGCCGACGGTGTCCAGGCTGCTGTCACCGAGGCTCTGCAGGACGGCGGGGTCCTCGCACTCACCGACGCGAAGGGCCGCCGGATCGTCGTACCCGGCGAGAAGCTGGCCTACGTCGACATCTCGACGAGTGTCAGCGGGCAGGTCGGTTTCCGCTCCTGAGCCACCGGCTCAGACGCGAGCCTCTTCCGGCTCTGCCTGCGGCTCCTCGACCTTGCGGATCGTGGTGCGCAGCTCGGAGACCGGCATCAGCCAGACCGCGACGAACGTGACGATGGCGATCAGCCCGGCGATCAGGAAGATCTGACCCGTCGCATCGGCGTACGCCGTCCGCACGATCGTGGCCACCGCCGGCGGCAGGTGAGCGAGGTCGAGGGAGCCCGACCCGTCCCCCGTGCTGGGCAGCCCGGCGCCGGCCAGCCCGGCGGAGATCTTGTCCGCCACCCGGCTGGCCAGGACTGCGCCCAGCGCAGCCACACCGATCGTTCCCCCGAGCGACCTGAAGAAGCTGACCGTGCCACTGGCGGCACCGACGTCGGTCACGTCGACGGTGTTCTGCACGACGAGGACGAGGTTCTGCATCAGGGCTCCGGTGCCGAGGCCCATCAGCACCATGTAGGCGCTCAGGTGCCACATCGGGGTCAGGTGGTCGATGGTGCCCATCAGGCACAGGCCGGCCACGAGGACGGCAGCGCCGAGCAGCATGATCCCCTTCCACTTGCCGGTGCGGGTGATGTACTGCCCGGTCCCGGTGGCCCCGACCATGTTGCCCGCGATCAGCGGCAGCATCAGCAGGCCGGCCTGCGTGGGCGTGTGGCCACGGGCGACCTGGAAGTACTGCGCCAGGAAGACCGAGGCGCCGAACTGTGCGACACCCACGGCCAGGCTCGCCAGGATCGACAGCGAGGTGATCCGGTTGCTGACGATGCGCGGTGGGACCAGCGCGTCGGGGTGGCGGCGCTCGACGTACACCGCTGCGAGCAGCGCGACCAGGGCGACACCGAGGAACTCGGCCGTCTCGACCGACCACCAGGCGAAGCTGTTGCCGGCGAAGGAGACCCACACCAGGGGCAGGCTCGCGGCGATCGTGATGAACAGAGCACCCCAGTAGTCGATCCGCACGGGACGGCGGATGGTCTCGAGGTGCAGGAACTTCTGCAGCATCACCAGGGCGACCACGGCGAACGGGACGGCGACCCAGAAGCACCAGCGCCAGCCGGCGACGTCCACGACGACGCCACCGAGCAGCGGACCCGAGACGGTGGCGACGGCCATCGTGGCGGCAAGGTAGCCGCTGTAGCGCCCACGCTCGCGCGGCGGGATGATCGAGCCGAGGATCGCCTGCGCCAGGGACACCAGGCCACCCATGCCGAGCCCTTGCACCGCGCGGGCGGCCAGCAGCTCGGGAACGTTCTGGACCGCTCCGGCAGCGAGTGAGCCGAGCAGGAAGATCACGATCGCGACCTGGACCAGGACCTTCTTGTTGTAGAGGTCCGAGAGCTTGCTCCAGATCGGGCTGGTCACGGTCATGGCGAGCAACGAGGCGGTAACCACCCAGGTGTACTGCGTCTGGGTGCCGTTGAGGTCGGCGATGATCGTCGGCAGCGCCGTCGAGACGATGGTCGCGCTGACGATCGCCACGAACAGAGCCGACATCAGCCCGATCAGGACCTCGAGGATCTCCCTGTGGTTCATCTCGTCCGACTTGGTCGGAGTCCTGGTCTCAGACATGTGCTTCCCTGGTCTCTGCGTTGAATCGCGTCTCTGCGGGCTCGATCGGTTGATCGAGCAGGTTCGTGAGGTCCTCGACCACGGCAGTCGCACGGGCGATCGCTGCCAGGTCCCAGTCGGTCAGGCGGACCGCCAATGCTGAGCACATCGCGGCACGTGCCTGTTGCAGCTGCTCCCGGCCGGGCGAGCTGATGCCGATGAGCTCCGCGCGACCGTCCAGCGGGTCGATGCTCCGCTCGATCAGGCCGAGCCGGTGGAGGGAGGCGAGCTGCCGGCTCACCACGGAGGGGTCCACCCCCAGCGTGGCGGCGATCTGGCCCGGGCGAGTGCTCCCGCCGCGTTCGACGACGCCCAGCGTGACGATGTCCGCGCCGGTCAGGTCACGGGCCGCGTAGCCCCACTCAGCCGAACGCGAGCGCACCGCACGCCCGAAACGCACCAGGCCCACGATGAGGCGTTCGACTGCCCCGTCCCGGGTGCTGGAGCCCTCGATGCTGCTGGTCATGAGACCCAGAATAGGTCATTTGGTTGACTCAAACAACTAAATGACGAGTGAGCCACACCACTCCCGACCCGCCGGTGGGTGTCAGGAATCGAGGCCGAGCTCGGCCATCCGCCGCGCGTGGTTCTCGGTGAGCCTTCCGAACATCCGCGACAGCGCGGCGAGGTCCATCCCGGGCCGGTCCACTCCCCCGGCCAGCAGCGCCGCGAGCGAGTCGCGCTCGGCCGCCACCCGCTGGGCCTGGGAAAGGGCCTCCCCCATCAGGCGCCTGCCCCACAGTGCGAGCCGGCCACCCACGCGATGGTCCTCCTGGATGGCTCTCTTCACCCGGTCGACCACGAAGTCGGCATGCCCCGCGTCGGCGAGCGAGTCGACGATCAGCCGACGCGTGCCGGAGTCGAGGTACTGCGCGATCTCGACGTAGAAGTCAGCAGCGAGTCCGTCGCCGACGTACGCCTTGATCAGCCCCTCGAGCCAGTCGCTGGGCGCCGTCTGGGCATGGAAGACGTCGAACGGCTTCACGAACGGCGCCATCGCCTCCATCGGGTCTGCACCGAGCGTGGAGATGCGCTCGAGGAGGGGCTCGACGTGGCCGAACTGGACCGTGGCCATCTTCGCCAGGGCGAGCTTGTCCGGCAGCTCCTCCGCGAGCTTGGCGTCGTCGGTCAGCCGTTCGAACGCGGAGATCTCGCCGTAGGTGATGGCACCGAGCAGGTCGACGACGGCGGCACGATAGGCGAGGTCCTCGAAAGCCACCGAGTCCTCCTCGGAACCCTGCTGCCCACCGGGTGGGGAGGGGTCCGGGGACGAGGTTTCGGTCATGGCGGCACCCTACCGATAGACTGAACGTGGACCGCGGGCTTGATGCTCCCTTGCTGATCCCCCGGGCGACCTCGCTGAATCCACTGCGGGCGGCTCGCCGGCGGCACCTTCGTCCAGACTTGAATCCATCGACTCGCGATGCGAGCAGCACAGACAGGCAAGATCCTGACCACCTTCAGAGAGCTCGGGGTACTCCCCGACATCGCCGACGCCCTCGAGCGCGCAGGCATCGTCACACCCTTCCCGATCCAGGAGATGACCCTCTCGGTCGCTCTCATGGGCACCGACCTGATCGGGCAGGCACGCACCGGCACGGGCAAGACCCTCGCGTTCGGCATCCCGGTGCTGCAGCGCGCCGTGGCCCAGCACGACCCCGACTTCGAGGACCTCGCCGCCCCGGGCAAGCCCCAGGCGCTGATCGTCGCGCCGACCCGCGAGCTCGCGCTCCAGGTGAGCAAGGACCTGACGATGGCCGGCAAGGACCGCGGCATCCGCGTCCTCACCGTGTACGGCGGGGTGCCCTACGAGCCGCAGCTGGACGCCCTGGCCGACGGCGTCGAGGTGGTCGTCGGTACGCCGGGTCGGCTGATCGACCTGATGAACCGCAGGGCCCTGGACATCTCACACGTGAAGTCGCTCGTCCTCGACGAGGCCGACGAGATGCTGGACCTCGGCTTCCTGCCCGACGTCGAGCGTCTGCTCAAGCAGACCCCCGAGACCCGCCAGACGATGCTGTTCTCGGCCACGATGCCCGCAGCGATCGTCTCGCTCGCCCGCACGCACATGCGGCACCCGATGAACATCCGGGCCGAGTCGGCCGAGGACGACCAGATGGTCCCGGCGACGGCCCAGTTCATCTACCAGGCACACGACCTGGACAAGCCCGAGATGATCGGCCGCCTGCTCCAGGCCGAGGGCGCCGACCTGATGATCGTGTTCACCCGCACCAAGCGCCAGGCGCAACGGGTGGCCGACGACCTGGAGGAGCGCGGGTTCAGCTCCAGCGCACTGCACGGTGACATGGCCCAGGCCGCGCGTGAGCGCGCCCTCACCAAGTTCCGCGACGGCAAGCTGCAGGTGCTCGTCGCCACCGACGTCGCCGCCCGTGGCATCGACGTCAGCGGGGTCACCCACGTCGTGAACTACACCTGCCCCGAGGACGAGAAGACCTACCTGCACCGCATCGGCCGCACCGGCCGCGCTGGTGCGACCGGCATCGCCATCACGTTCGTGGACTGGGCAGACCTGCACCGCTGGAAGATGATCAACAAGGCCCACGACCTGCCCTTCGACGAGCCGCTGGAGACCTACTCCAGCTCGGAGCACTTCCTGCACGACCAGGGGATCGCCCCCGGCATCACGGGACGCATCGTCCCCGAGGGCACCGTCGAGCGGAAGCCACGCCCCGAGAGCGGTGGTCGAGGGGGACGTTCCTCTGGTGGTCGTGGCCAGGGTGGCCGCAGCTCCGGGGCACGAGGCCAGGGCGGCGGACGCAGCCAGGGCGGGTCCGGCGACTCCGGAGGCAACCGGCAGCAGTCGTCCTCGGGTGAGAAGTCCGGCGACCGTCCGGCCAAGAGCCGCAACCGCAACCGTCGGCGCACGCGCGGTGGCAAGCCCGCCGCTGCCGGCGAGAACGGCTGAACAGCACCTACTGGGTGACGACGACCTTCGTGCCGATCGGCGCGAAGGCCCACAGCCGCTTGGCGTCCGGCGTCGCCTGACGAATGCACCCGTGGCTCTGCGGCGTCCCGAGCTGCTTCTCGGTCTGCAACGATCGGCCGTTCTTGGTCGGGATGCTGTGGAAGCCGATCGCGGCGTTCACCCCGCGGGTGAACCGGGTGAAGTACTCCATCACGCCGGAGTCGTTGATGCCGACGGCATGACGCGACCGCGAGTACACGGCGTACGTCCCGGGGTCGAGGTTGTCGGTGAGGCTGCCCGACACGAGGTACGTGCGTCGCACCTCGTCGCCCTTGTCCACCAGCCAGACGCGCTGGTCGCTGATGTCGAAGACCACGCGCTTGCCCGAGCCGCTGCCACCGGGCAGGGCGGGGTCGTCCGCGTCCTGCTCCGCAGGCGCCGGGGTGGGTGTCTGCCCCTGGATCTGACGTCTGGACGTCTCGTTGGACGCCGGGTCGGGTGATCCGGTGGCATCGGGGACGGTCAGTGTGGTCAGAGCGACGCGGTTGCCCGACCGCGCAGTCTCCGCCGCGGCCGGGGAGCCGCTCGGGAGTACGCCGATCCCACCGAGCAGCGTGACCACGGTGACCACGAGGGCAGAACCGGCCGCAGCGATCCGCGGGTAGCGGGGCCGGACCTGCGTCGCGTGGGGCAACGTCAGTTCCGGTTCAGCAGCCCGGCGGCCACGTCGCGGTAGGCCTGGGCGCCCTTGTTGCTGCGCGAGGTCCGCAGGATCGAGCGTCCGGCCGCGGGGGCCTCGGCGAACCGGATCGACTTGGGGATCGGCGGCTCGATCACGTCGAGGTCATAGGTCTCGGAGATCGTCTCGAGCACGGCGCGGGCGTGGTTGGTGCGGCCGTCGTACAGGGTCGGCAGTACGCCCCACACCACGAGGTCGCGGTTGGTGAAGCGCTTGACGTCGTGGACCGTGTCGAGCAGCTGGCCGACTCCGCGATGGGAGAGCGTCTCGCACTGCAGTGGGATCAACACGCCGGTCGCCGCCGTCAGCGCGGCAACGGTGAGCACTCCGAGTGAGGGAGGGCAGTCGAGCAGCACCCAGTCGTAGCCCTCGGTGTCCTCGACGGCGGTGCGGATGACGTACTCGCGGCCGGTGCGGGTGAGCAGGTCGGACTCCGCACGGGCCAGCTCGATCGTCGCCGGCAGCAGGTCGACGCCGTCCTCGGTCTCGATGATGGCCTCGGACGGGTCGAGGCCCTTGGTGAGCACGTGGTGCACCGAGATGTCGAGGTCCTCCGGGTCGATGCCGAGGCTGAACGTCAGGCAGGCCTGCGGGTCGAGGTCGATGAGGAGAACCTTCTGACCCAGGTCCGCGAGAGCAGCCCCGAGAGACGCCACGGTGGTTGTCTTGGCGACGCCGCCCTTCTGGTTGGCGACTGCGAGGACGTGGGTGGAGGACATCACGCCACATTGTGCCGTACGACGCGACGCCTGACACGTAGGTCTCGCCTGTCCGGACGGCGCGTCTCGCGAACGTCCGTCATCAGCTCGTTCACCGGCAGCTTCACCAGGCCGGTCGTGGCCCGCCGAACGGCATCTCGAGGGCCTCAGGGCCGAACCCGGTGACGTCGGCGAGCAGCCAGTCGTCCTGCAGCAGCAGGGCAGCCGAGGCCGGCTTCATCACCAGCCAGAGCCAGCGGCCGTCGGCCTCGCCGGCAAACACCGCGCGAGCGAGTGGATCCTCCTCCGTCGCCCCGGACGCGTCCGCCAAGTCGTCGACCAGCCACATCGGCACGGTCCGTCCACCGGCGCGTACCCGGATCGCGGAAGGACCGTTGCTGATCTGCGGGCCCGGGTCGTCGTACGGCGTGCCGGCGCAGCGCGCGCCGAGCCCGGTGCCGGGGTCCTCGCTGATGATCGTCACCTCGACGTGGCCGTCCAGGTCACTGTTCCCGACCGTGCTCGTCACCGTGGCCCGCACGCGCTCGTGGCCCACGCACCCGAAGTCGGCGATCGACCAGCCGGGACTCATCGGCCACGGCAGGTACGTCGGCCGGTCGCCGCTGCGCGCCACGAGCTCGGCGAAGGTGTCGTAGTCGGCCTCGTCGGGCCGCCACAACGGTTCGATGCTGCCGTGCAGCGAACACGCGAACGTCGCGCCCGCACCGGTCACCGGGGACGTACAGCGAGGGCAGGACGCGGCGAGCGGCACGAGCCGACCCTAGTAGACGACGGCGTCCGAGGGGCAGCACGCTGCGCCTCGACCCCGTCGTCGTCAGGAGTTCCAGCGCGCCACGACCGGCGACTCCCGTTCGTAGCCGAGCACCGAGATCGTTGCGGTGTCGAGCTTGAACAACCGGCCCTCCTGCACCGGTTGGTCGAGCCAACGGGCCGCCAGGGCGCGAGACGCATGGCCGTGGCTGAACGACAGCACGCGGCCGCCCTGCGCACGCACCTTGCTGACGACGCGGTCGAGCCTGTCGGAGACCTGCTCGGCCGACTCCCCTCCCGGGGACGGGTGCGACCACACCGTCCAGCCCGGTACTTCCTCACGGATGTCGGGAGTGGTGCGGCCCTCGTAGTCGCCGTAGTCCCACTCGGTGAGGTCGTCGTCGAGCTGGATGTCGGTGAACCCCGCGAGCTCTGCCGTACGACGGGCGCGGACCCGCGGACTGCTCAGCACGAGATCGAACTCGACGCCCTCGAGGCGCTCGGCCAGCTTCCGGGCGACCTCCTCGCCCTCCGCGGTGAGCTCGAGCTCGGTGTGCGAGGTGTGCAGCCCGTCGCGGCTCCACTCGGTCTCGCCGTGCCGGATGACCCACAGATCGGCGTCGCCCGCGTCGTGCGCACTCATGACGAGCCGCTCACTCGGCCTTCGGGCCGGGCCAGTTCTTGTCCGGCTGAGGCACCGGGCGGCCGGGCTGCTCGCCACCGCGCTCGGTGAGGTAGCTGTCCTTGGGCACCATCACCTTGCGGCGGAAGACGCAGACGACCTTGCCGTCCTGGTTGTAGCCGATGGTCTCGACGTGCACGACCCCTCGGTCGTCCTTGCTCTTGCTCTCCCACTTCTCGAGCACCGTCGTCTCGCCGTACAGGGTGTCGCCGTGGAAGGTGGGCGCGACGTGACGCAGTGACTCGATCTCCAGGTTGGCGATCGCCTTGCCCGAGATGTCGGGGACGCTCATGCCCAGCAGGATCGAGTAGACGTAGTTGCCGACCACGACGTTCTTGCCGAACTGGGTGGTCTCGCTCGCGTAGTTCACGTCGAGGTGCAGCGGGTGGTGGTTCATGGTCAGCAGGCAGAACATGTGGTCGTCGAACTCGGTGACCGTCTTGCCCGGCCAGTGCTTGTAGGTCGCACCGACCTCGAACTCCTCATAGCTGCGACCGAACTGCATGCCACGTGCTCCTTCGTGCCCGGCTCGGGTGCCCGGCTCTGCGCCAGACTGTGCGCCCGGCCATGTGCTGGTGTCGGCCAGAGTCTGCCACGGGCGAATTTCCGGCTAAGAAGTGCCTGAACACCCAGCGGGCGCGGTCCGGACGACCCCTTCGCCCGACGTATGCTGCCGGGATGTCCGGCTTGCGCACTGGCGTCGCCGAGGAGTCCACCCCGGAGTCAGATCCGAGCACCGACGCAGGCTCCGGCGCGACCAAGAAGAGTGGTCGTCGGCCTACCCTCCTGACCCGCACGGTCACGATCGTCGGCACCCTCGCGATCACCGTGCTGTGGGCGTGGCTCGTCACCGTGGTGCTCGACGCGTCCAGCTTCCCCGCCCCGCTCAACGCACTCCGGAACCGCACCTTCGACGCACCGGCCCTGCTGCCGAGCGTGATGGTCGTCTGGGTGTTCGTGATCCTCGTGCTGGCCCTGATCGGCCGGCTGTGGGTGTCGCTCGGCGTGGTCACCGCGCTGACCGCCCTCCTGGGCGCGGTGAACGCGACCAAGCTCGACCTGCGCAACGACCCCGTCGTCCCCAGCGACCTGGTGTTCCTCGGCCAGCCCGGCTTCCTGTTCGACATGGTGCCGAAGTCCCGGCTGCTCACCGGCGCCCTCGGCCTGGTCCTCGTCGTCCTCCTCGCCTGGGGCTTCGGCTGGCTGGTCGCCAAGCTGCTCCCGCCGTTGTCCCGCGGGCTCTCGCGACGTGGCCTGATCACCCTGCGCGTGACCCGGGTGCTGGTCGTGGTGATCTGCCTCGCTCTGCTCGGTCTCGCGAACAACTTCAACGAGAAGGGCAACCCCTGGCGGGAGGCGTTCGACTCGACCGGCCTGCGGTGGCGTGCCTGGGACCAGCGGGTGAACTACCAGCGCAACGGGTTCGTCGCCGGGCTGCTCTACAACACCCACGTCACCGCGATGGCGGAGCCCAAGGGCTACTCCAAGGCCGCTGTCGAGGAGATCGCCCAGCGCTACGAGGCCAAGGCCGCCGCCATGAACGAGGGCCGCACCGCGACCATCGACAAGACCAACGTGGTCATCGTCCTCTCCGAGAGCTTCAGCCAACCCGCCTGGCTCAAGACGGTGAAGTTCCAGAGTGACGTCATCCCGAAGACGACCGCGGCGATGAAGAAGACGGTGTCGGGAAAGATGCTGGCCCCGGGCTTCGGCAGCGGCACGGCGAACACGGAGTACGAGCTGCTCACCGGCCAGTCCCTCAGCCAGCTCTCCCCGCAGCTCTCGGTGCCCTACGAGCAGCTGGTCTCGCACTACAAGGACTACCCGTCGGCCGTTGGCTACTTCCTGGCCCACGGGCACACACCCGTCGCGATCCACCCCTTCTCACCGCGGATGTACGCGCGCACCCAGGTGTTCGAGACCTTCGGCTTCGACAAGTTCATCACCAAGGACCAGATGAAGTTCAAGGGTCGCGGGGGTGGCCGCTTCATCGACGACCAGTCGGCGTACGACGAGGTGCGCCACCAGATCGACACTCATGACAAGCCCGTGCTCGCGCACCTGATCACGATGCAGAACCACATGCCGTTCGGCGGGCAGTACGACGACCCGATCAAGCCGACCGGACTGCCGCCCAAGTACGCCGACCTGGCCGGCCAGTACGCCCGCGGCCTCTCCCGCAGCGACGACGCGCTCGCCGACATGTTCGCCAAGCTGAAGAAGTCACCCGAGCCGACCGCCGTGATCTTCTACGGCGACCACCTGCCGCCGCAGGTCTACCCGCAGAGCCTGGTGGAGCGCGAGGGCGCCCTCACCGCCCACCAGACGCCGTTCCTGATCTGGAGCAACCGCAAGCCGCTGAAGCACACCGACCTCCCCACGACCAGCCCGATCCAGTTCATGCCCAAGCTGTTCAACGCGCTGAACGTGCCGATCCCGCCGTGGTACGCCTTGCTCGACGACCTGGACAAGGAGATCCCGGCGATGGACAGCGGGATCACGGTCAACCCGCAGGACAAGAGGGTCAAGCAGTCGCAGCTCACACCTGCTGCGAAGAAGGTGCTCTCCGACTACCGGATGATCATGTACGACCTGAGCATCGGCAAGCGGTACAGCGAGAAGACGATGTACGGGGACGCGCCCTAGCTGGGCTGCTAGACGGTGCCGTGGAACCGCTGCGGGATGCGCACCAGCGGCCGCTTCTCCATCAGGGTCATCTGGCTGCCTTTCGGCGCCCGCCAGTTGCCCTTCGGGTCCTCGACGACGAGTGCGTCGAGCTTCGCCCCGGTCGGTGGCACGAACTCAGGGATCGCGGCCGCATCGGCTCCCTCGGTGATCCGCTCCAACAGCTCGACCAGGGTGTCCCCACCCTGACGCCACTGGGTCTCCCTCGACCGGCCGTCGGCCTCGACCATCCGCTGGCGATGGTCGGCGGCCTCCTGCAGGTGGTCGCGGTCGCCGAACTTCATGTGGAACATCCACAGGTCCGGGTCCACGGCGTACGGCGTGCGCACCCCGTGGGTGCCGGCACTCCAGTGGTCCGGGACCCACTTGATGGCGGGCTTGCACATCAGCGGCAGGAACTTCGCCAACCGGCGCTGCCCGAGCAGCGGCTTGTCCAGGTCCAGCGGCGGCTCGGAGCCGACGTCGTGGACGACGTTGAAGCCGAGCGAGCCGACGGCGTTGAGGCCTTCGCCCGACCTGGTCTCGACGTACTCGCGGAGACCGGCGTGCCGGTCCGGGTCGGGGACGATGAACTCGTCGGTGTCGCAGAAGAGCACCACGTCGTAGAGCTGCAGCAGCGAGCGCCCGAGGTTGCCGACGACCGCCATCCGGGTGCTGTTGAACTTGCCGTCGCGGATCGGCGGGAGGTGCAGGACGTCGCACGGCAGGTTGTCGGTAGAGCCGTCCTCGGAGTTGTCGTCGAGCACGTAGAGGTTGTCGGTGCCGAACTGCCCGCCGTAGTAGCGCACCCAGAGCGGGAGCATCCTGCCCTCGTCGCGGCAGAAGGTGATGGCGGCGATGCGGATCGGCTCGTCCGGGTCGCGCTCGCGGGCGGCCGGTTCCTCTCGGTCCTCTGGCTCCGGGGTGGACCTACGACGAAGCAGGTCGCGCACGCCGCTCACGGTGCGTAGTCCAGGTCGTCGGGGTCGGGCCTGGGCCGCCGTTTGCGGGAACGGCGGCTGACCATGATGGTCAACCCGTCGAGGGCCGCCTCGAGCTGCTGCTCGGCGGTGATCTTCTTTGTGTGCACGCCGGGCACCGGCCTCGCCTGGAGCTCGTCGATGTCACCGACGACCCGGAGATCGAGCTTCCTGAGGTTGTCGAGCTCCTCCCGGGACTTGCGGCGTACCCAGCGCTCGTCGATCCCCAGACGGACGCTGTCGTCGCGGGGACGCTTGGCCAGGCCCTGCTTGGCGAGCGCGCTCTTCACCAGCCGTTGGTAGTCCTGCGCGCTGAACTCCTCCTCGGCAAGGCGCTCGTTGAGCGCACGCAGCACGAGCGCCGACGCGGCGTCGATCCCCGGGTTGCTGCGCACCTCGGTGTCGCACACGCCCTCGGGGATGCCGGCCACCTTGGCGAAGCGGTTCCACAGGATGTCGGGCGGAGAACCCGACGGTGGCACGGTGATCAGGGTGAAGTGGTCACGCCCGACCGCATCCGACCATCGGGACGCGATGTCGGCGAGGCGCTGGTGCTTCCAGAACCATCGCCCCGGCTTCTGTGCCATGTCCTCGCTGCGGACGGCGTCGAGGAACTCCTCCCAGGTACGCACGCCGCGGTTCTGCGTCGACTCCGTCCACATCGCCGGGAGCGAACGCGCGAGGTCCCGAGCGGTGAGCACGACCTGGAGGTCGGTGTCGGGGAAGGCTGCCTTGATCACGTCGATCTTGGCTTCCTTGCGCGGCGCCAGGAACTCCATGGAGACGATCGCCGTCCCGGGCCACTCGTTGACGACGTCGACGAGGTGCTGCCACGGGCCGTTCGGGGTGATCGGCTCCTGCGCCGGGCCACCACGGTCGATCAGCTCGCGTACGGCGAGGACCTGCTCGCGCCAGCGTTCACAGGCGAACAGGATGTCGTGCTCGGCGAGCCGTTCGCGGTTGGCGGTCGTGCGGAGCACGTTCTGGATGAAGCTGGTTCCGGACTTCATCGCCCCGATGTGGAGGACCAGCCGCTTCGCCACACCCGGGAGCATAGGCCATCAGTGCGTCGCCGCTCGGCCGCCTCGCATGCGCCGTACGGCGTCAGGAACCGCCCCCGCCGGCCTTCCGGCGATGCATCTTCGGACCAGCGCCGCCAGTGACCTCGGAGCCGTGCGCCTTCTCCTTGACCGGCCCGTCCTTGGGGACTCCACGGTCGTTGGACTGCTTGCGCTCGAGCGCTTCGCGCATCTTGGCCTTGAGGTCCTCGTTGCCCTGGTTCTCGCTCGACTGGCTGTCGTCGTCCTGAGCCATGGTTGGTTCCTCCTGCGCTCGACCGTCAAGGCTGTCCACCCTCGCACGGCCCGCGAGCGGGGTCGAGCAGATTAGGTTCCCTCGCGCGCCCACTCGACGGCGAGGCCGTGCGGTGCCGCCCGACCCAGGATGCGGCGCTCGGCCCCCGGCCAGGTGGTGAGCGTGACGAGGAAGTCGAACTCGCCACCCGCTGGGCGCCGAGCCGGCTCGAAGGACAGGTGCACGAACGACGACCCGTCTGCGTCTGCCTGGTCACCGAGCTGCTGGATGCGCTGAGCGACCCGGTCGCGTTCGGCGGCCGGGAGGTACTGCCACATCACGCTGTGCCACAGCACGGTCGTGGCGCCCTCGCGGAGCGAGATCTGCTCGACGAAGTCCGCAGCTCCGAGGCGTCGTACGGCGGGAGGGTGGTCCTGGGCCAGGGCCAACGCGCCACGAAGACGTTCGAGCCGGTGCGCCTGGTCGGGCCAGACATAGGCGGTGAGGGCGAGCCTGCCTTCCGTCGTGGTGACGTCGATGGGATTGATGTCGCATCCGGCGCTCTCCTCGAACCGGAGCCCGGGCCATGGGGACAGCATCGGCTCGGCCGACCAAGCAGGTTCGAGCCGAACCGGTGAACCGATCTGGCCGAGCTGCCGGCCGCCCTCGTCGACGTACTCGAACCGGTCGGCCAGCAGGTTCAGCCCACCGGAGGACCCGATCTCGAACAGTCGCACAGGAGCGCGGTGCTCAACGGGCAGGTGCAGCAGTCCCCCGACCAGGGCCGACGCGCGCCCCACCTCGTTGGTCTGGGGCGGCTGGTCGAGCCACTCGCGGACTGCTTCCGGCTCCTGCTCGAGCAGGGCCAGGAACGCAGCGGTCGCCCCGTCCGGCTCCCAGGTGCCGCCGACGCTCGGGTAGTAGGCGCCGAGGGCACCGGCCCTCCGCTCGAGCACCAACCGGTGCACGCTGCCGAGCAGGCGCAGCGACAACGCCGACCGGCCGGGGTCGTCCTCGTGGCCCGCCAGGATCTCCGCCGTGGGCCCGCCCGCCTCGATGTCGTCCGCGAGCCGGCTGAGCAGCTCGGCGTACAACGGTGAACCGAGCTCGGCGCACGAGTCCGCCTGCCGCCGAAATGTGGTCACCGGTCGCACGTCGGAGAGTCTCGCACCGGTCAGGTCGTGGCTCGTGCGTGACGTTGTCTGCGCAGGCTCGTTGGCGGTGTGGGACGGACAACCGAGGGAGATCTGATGCACCGCAAACTTGCTGCGCTCGTACTTGCTGCCACCACCGCGATCGGCACCGCAGCGGTTGCGCCTGCTTCGCAGGCCGCCGACCCGAAGCCGCTGCGGTACGTCGCACTCGGCGACTCCTACAGCGCAGCGTCGGGTGTCCTGCCCGCGGACCCCACCTCGCCCTTCTGCCTGCGCTCGACGCGGAACTACCCCAAGGTCATCGCGCAGAAGGTCGGCGCCAGCCTGACCGACGTGACCTGCGGGGCGGCCGAGACCAAGGACTTCTTCACCGCCCAGCACCCTGACGTGGCTCCGCAGCTCGACGCCCTGAAGACCAACACCCAGCTGGTCACCATGACGATCGGCGGCAACGACAGCGGCGTCTTCATCAACACGATCCTGTCGTGCGGGACCGAAGGCACCCTGACTCTCGGCCAGGGCCACCCGTGCAAGGACAAGTACGGCGCCTCGTTCGAGAACACGATCCGGAACAAGACCTACCCCGACCTCGTCAAGGCACTGAAGGCCGTTCACAAGCGCTCGCCGCGGGCCAAGGTCGCCATTCTCGGCTACCCCTGGATCACCCCGCCCACCAAGGGCTGCTTCGACAAGATGCCGATCGCGACCGGTGACGTTCCCTACGTCCACCACATCCAGTGGACGCTGAACGACGCCGTACGACGAGCGGCTGCTGCGACCGGCACCACCTACGTGAACCTGAACAAGGTCTCCACCGGCCACGACGCCTGCAAGCCGATCGGTGTCCGCTGGGTCGAGCCGGTCCTGCAGGGCACCAACCCCGTGATCGTGCACCCCAACGCCCTCGGCGAAGCCCGTATGGCCGCCCAGGCCATGCGAGTCCTGGGCCTCAGCTGACTCTGGCGAAGCAGCAAGGGAAACCACAACCGATCGAGCAACCACCGGTGGTCGAGCAGGAAGCGGAACCACCGGTGGTCGAGCAGCGAGCGCAGCGAGCGGACAGACGAGACCAAGGCCGTGCGTTG
>JADMIO011346993.1_pt1 | contig 31819 bp, 22 predicted proteins | sample 8958161 | NCBI WGS metagenome assembly JADMIO01 (sample SAMN16585339, study PRJNA669376) | soil metagenome | isolation source: Crop rotation soil | place: USA: Cullars Rotation, Alabama | collected 2011
TGCGCTACCGCGGCGGCGACGATGCCTGCCACGGCAGCGATTGCGGTCATCGCGCTGCGCCGGGAACGACGGGACGAAGGCGTGGCGGTCATCGGATTCTCCCCAACCTTGCCGACGCAACGCGATGCGCCCGGCACCTTGTGGTTTTTCGCGGCCCGCGCAATGCGGGCGGCCCCCTGTGAATCCCGACGCACCGGCCTAAGTCCACTCCGTCGGGCCGGAAAGTCATATCGCCCAACGCGTCCGGGGGGAGGCTCCGGCCATGCCTGGCCGGAGGCCGTCATGCCCTCCGTACAGCCGGATGAACGTCGCGGAGGTGCAGCCAGTTGCGAAACAAGACCAGAGGGGTGGATCGCGAAAACGGGATCTTCCGCGCCTATGCCGGCTCGTGCCGGGGCCGGAGGCGCGGTCGGATGGTGATGGCGCCGGCTCGAACCGAAGCGGACACTGGCGAAGGGTGCCGATGCGAACCCTGCGCGCGGGTCCGATCGTGACGATCGTGCGCCGCACCGTGGCCAGGCTGCGCAACCAGGACTGGACCGCGGTCACCATCGAACTCGTGGTGGTGATCCTCGGCGTGTTCCTCGGCGTGCAGGCAGCGAACTGGAACGAGGACCGCGAGCAGGAACAGAAGTCCCGCGCGTTCACCCAACGCCTCAAGGACGACCTGCGCATCGAAGCATGGAATTACGAAATCCAGATCGGCTACAACCGGCAGGTCCTGGCCAATGCGCAACGCGCGGCCGATGCGCTGGACGGAAGGTCGCCGCTTTCCGACGACGCCCTGCTGGTCGCCGGGTATCGTGCCACGCAGTTCAACGGCAACTCGCGCCGCCGCGCCACCTACGACGAATTGACCTCGACCGGCGACATCGGCCTGATCCGCGACAGGACCCTGCGCACCCTGGCGATGGACGTGTACACCCAGCCGCAGATCGAACAGATCGACCTGCATGGACAGACATCCGGATACCGCCGGGCATTCCGCATGGCCTTGCCCTGGCAGGTGCAGCGCACGCTGCTCGAGAGGTGCGGAGACCGCCTCGTCCTGCCCGGCGATTACGCGGGCATCGAGGATGTCCTCGACTATCCGTGCACCACGGGCCTCCCGCCAGCCGACCTCGCGGCGAGTGCGGCCGTCCTGAGGAAAGACCCTGCATTCGTTGCGTTGCTGCAACTCCGCATCGCCGACATCACCACCGACGTGGCGAACCTGACCACATATTTCGCATACATCCATGATCCCCTGAAGCGCGTCGCACGGGAGAAGCCGTGACCGCCCCGGCCGCGGACGCCTCCACGGCGATGCCCTAGACTCGCCGGATGTTCGATATCTCCCCCCAACTCGATTGCGCCGGGCGCATCCTCCAACTCGACGTGCCGCGGGTCATGGGCATCGTCAACGTCACCCCGGACTCGTTCGCCGACGGCGGCGAACACGCGACGGTCGAGGCCGCGATCGCGCACGGCGTGAAGCTGGCGGAGGAGGGCGCGGACCTGCTCGACATCGGCGGCGAATCGACGCGTCCTGGCGCCGGGGAAGTGCCGCTCCAGGAGGAATTGCGCCGCGTGCTGCCGGTGATCGAGGCGCTGGCGAAACGCGTGTCGATCCCGATCAGCATCGACACCTCGAAACCCGAGGCGATGCGCGCCGCGGTCGCGGCCGGCGCGGGGATGGTCAACGACGTGTACGCGCTGCGCCGCGAGGGCGCGTTGGACGCGGTGGCCGGACTCGGCGTGCCGGTGGTGCTGATGCACATGCAGGGCGAACCGCGCACGATGCAGGCGGATCCGCGATACGACGACGTCGTCGCCGAGGTGCACCGCTTCCTCGCCGAGCGCATCTTCGCCGCGGAGATGGCCGGCATCGCGAAGAAGCGCATCGTGGTCGACCCGGGCTTCGGCTTCGGCAAGGACACGCGGCACAACCTGGAGCTGCTGGCGCGACTGCGTCGCTTCACCGAACTCGGCGTGCCGGTACTGGCCGGGCTTTCGCGCAAGAGGACCATCGGCGAACTGACCGGGCGCGACGATCCGCGCGAGCGTGTTTCCGGTTCGGTCGCCGCGCATCTCGTCGCCGCGCAACACGGCGCGGCGATCCTGCGCGTGCACGACGTCGCCGCCACCGTGGATGCGCTCAAGGTGTGGAAGGCGGTCGCCGCGGTGCCGATGCCGCGCGCCGAGGCCAGGCCCGCGATCCGCTGGCCGGACGAGGACTGAGCCGCCGCCTTGCGCGCCGGCCCGGCTGCCGCTTACGCTCGACATTCCAACCGCCCGGGGAGCCGCATGGGCCCTGCGTCCACCGCGACCGCATCGCTCGAAGTGGCGTTGGCGCACGCGACGCGGCTGCTCGAGGCGGAGCCCGTGCTGGCCGAGGAACAGGCCCGCGAGATCCTGCGCGCGGTGGGCCCCCATCCGCGCGCGCTGCACGTCCTCGCGACGGCACAGGCGCGGCAGGGGCACGACCAGGCCGCGGTCGATGTACTCGCGCCGCTGGCACGCTCCAATCCGCGCTGGGCACAGGCCCACGCCGAGCTGGGCGCCGCGCTCGCCCGGCTCGGGCGTTTCGACGAAGCGATCCCGCCCCTGCGCCAGGCCACCGCGCTGCAGGGCGGATCGGGCGATGCCTGGCTCGCGCTCGCCGATGCGCTGCACGCCAGCGGCGATGCGACCGGCGCGGACGCGGCCTACCTGCACCACGTGCGGCACTCGGCGAAGGAACCGCGGATGCTGGCGATCGGCAAGGCCCTGTTCGAAAACCGCCTGCCTGAAGCCGAAGAACCGTTGCGTGCCCGCCTCGACTGCGCGCCGAACGACGTGGCCGCGATCCGCATGCTGGCCGAGGTCGATGCAAGGCTCGGCCGCGACGACGAAGCGCTGGCGCTGCTCACGCGCTGCCTCGAGCTCGCCCCCGGTTTCCACGCCGCGCGCAAGAACCTGGCGCAGGTGCTGAACCGCGGCAACCGCCAGCCGGAGGCGTTGCAGGAAGTCGAGACGGTAATCGCGGCGGACCCCGCGGACCCCGGCGCGCGCAACCTCAAGGCGGTGATCCTAGGCCGCATCGGCGACTACGCGCAGGCGATCGGCCTGTACCGGGAACTGCTCGCCGCGCACCCGGGGCATCCGCAACTGTGGATGAGCTACGGCCACGCCCTCAAGACCTCGGGTTCGCGCGATCGCGCGATCGCCGCCTATCGCCGCGCCATCGACATCGACCCGGGTTGCGGCGAGGCCTACTGGAGCCTGGCCAACCTCAAGACCGTGCGCTTCGACGCCGGCGACATCGCGGCGATGCGGGCGCAGCTCGCGCGCCCCGACCTCGCCGACGACCCGCGCCTGCATTTCGATTTCGCCCTCGGCAAGGCGCTCGAGGATGCCGGCGAATACGAACGTTCGTTCCGCCATTACCTCGACGGCAATGCGTTGCGGAAAACGCTGGTGCCCTACAGCGCCGACGACAACGCCGCCCGCGGCCAGGTCGCGCGGCGCGTCTACACCCGCGAATTCTTCGCCGAACGCGAAGGCTGGGGCTGCGATGCGGAGGATCCGATCTTCATCGTCGGCCTGCCGCGCGCCGGCAGCACCCTGGTCGAACAGATCCTGTCGAGCCACCCCGCGGTCGAAGGCACGATGGAATTGCCGGAAATCATCTCGCTGGCGCGCGCCCTGCGCCGTCGCGCGGATTCGCCGCAGGCGACGTCCTACCACGACATCCTCGCCGGCATCGACGCCGGCGAAGCGCGCGCGCTCGGCGAGCAGTACCTGCAGCGCACCCGCATCCACCGCAAGCGCGGCGCGCCCCTGTTCATCGACAAGATGCCGAACAACTTCGCCCACATCGGCCTGATCCGGCTGGCCCTGCCGAACGCCAGGATCATCGATGCGCGCCGGCATCCTCTGGCCTGCTGCCTGTCCGCGTTCAAGCAGCATTTCGCCCGCGGCCAGGATTTCACCTACGGACTCGACGACATCGGCCGCTACTACCGCGACTACGTCGAGCTGATGGCGCATTTCGACGCGGTGCTGCCGGGCAAGGTGCACCGCGTGCGCCACGAGGACATGGTCGACGACACCGAAACCGAGGTGCGGAAACTGCTCGACCACTGCGGCCTGCCGTTCGACGCGGCCTGCCTGCGCTTCTTCGAGAACCCGCGCGCGGTGCGCACCGCGAGTTCCGAGCAGGTGCGCAAGCCGATCTACCGCGACGGCATCGACCACTGGCGCCATTACGAAGCCTGGCTCGAACCGCTGCGGCAGGCGCTCGGGCCCGTGCTCGATGCCTATCCGCAAGCACCAGCGCCACTATCGCCGCCGACACCGGGCGCCTGATCGATCCACGACGAGGAGGGAGGGGACATGGGGAACAAGGCACGCAACACGCGGCAACGGCGGGCACCATCGGCGCTGGCGCGATTGCCGCTGGCGGCGGCGATCTACCTCGCGTTCGGTTCGATGGCATGGGCCCAGGATGCTTCGACCCCGCCGGCGGCGGCCACCGACAGCACACAGCCCGCGAGGGACGCGCAGGGCAAGACGCTGGAAACGATCACGGTCACCGCGCAGAAGCGCAGCGAGAACATGCAGAAGGTGCCGATCAGCATCCAGGCGATCAGCGAGGCCACGCTCAAGCGCCAGGACATCCAGGACTTCGACGACTACGCCAAGCTGATCCCCAGCCTGTCCTACAGCTCGATCGGCGGCGGCGTGTTCTCCGGCCCGGGCTTCGCCCAGGTGTACATGCGCGGCGTCGCCAGCGGCGGCGACGGCAACCACTCGGGGTCGCAGCCGAGCGTGGGCATGTACCTCGACGAGCAACCCATCACCACGATCCAGGGCTCGCTCGACATCAACATCTACGACGTCGCGCGGATCGAGGCCCTGGCCGGGCCGCAGGGCACGCTGTACGGCGCCAGTTCCGAGGCCGGCACCGTGCGCATCATCACCAACAAGCCGGATCCGAGCGGGTTCGCCGCCGGGTATTCGGCCGAGGTCAGCGCGACCGAAGGCGGGGGCATCGGCCACGTGGTGCAGGGCTTCGTCAACGCGCCGCTGAGCCCGGCCGCGGCGATCCGGCTGGTCGGCTGGGAGAAATACGATGCCGGCTACGTCGACAACATCCACGGCACGCGCACCTTCCCGACCTCCGGCGTGACCCTGGACAACGCGGCCCTGGTCGACGAGAACTACAACTGGGCGAGGACCGCCGGTGCGCGCATCGCCGCGAGGTTCGAGATCAACGACGACTGGTCGATCACGCCGCAGATCATGGGCCAGCGGCAGAAGGCCAACGGCAGCGCCGGCTACGAGCCGAGCATCGGCGACCTGCAGCTGCACCACTACTTCCCCGAGAATTCCGACGACAGGTGGACGCAGGCGGCGCTGACCGTGGAGGGCAAGATCGGCAATTTCGACATCACCTACGCCTTCTCGCACCTGAAGCGCGACGTGGATTCGCAGGCGGACTACAGCGACTACTACTGGTACGACAAGCTGACCACCTACGGCAATTATTTCCTCGACGACGGCGGCAACCTGATCCCGCCGGCGCAGCACATCGATGCCAAGGACGGGTACACCAAGACCAGCCACGAACTGCGCGTGACTTCGCCCAAGGAAGACCGCCTGCGCTTCGTCGCCGGGCTGTTCTGGCAGCAGCAAAGCCACGACATCTTCCAGGACTACCTGGTCGACGGCCTCGCATCCTCGCTCGAGGTGCCCGGCTGGCCCGACACCATCTGGCTGACCGCGCAGCAGCGCGAGGACAAGGACCGGGCGGTGTTCGGCGAGGTCTCGTTCGACCTCATGCCGGGATTGACCGCCACCGCCGGCGGGCGCTGGTTCCGCACCGAGAACAGCCTCATGGGCTTCTTCGGTTACGGCGCCGGATTCAGCGGCTCCACCGGCGAATCGCAATGCTTCTCCAGCGATCCCTTCCATGGCGCGCCCTGCACCAACCTCGACAGGTCGACGAGCGAAAGCGGTTCGCTCGGGCGCTTCAACCTGAGCTGGCAGATCGACGACGACAAGATGGTCTACGCGACGTGGTCCGAAGGCTTCCGTCCTGGCGGCATCAACCGGCGCGGCAACGTGCCGCCGTACACGTCGGATTTCCTGACGAACTACGAGTTCGGCTGGAAAACGACCTGGGCCGACAACGCGGTCTCCTGGAACGGCGCGATCTTCCAGGAGGACTGGAAGGACTTCCAGTTCTCCTACCTCGGCGCGAACGGCCTGACCGAAATCCGCAATGCCGGCCAGGCGCGGATCCGCGGACTCGAGACCGACATCCGCTGGGCCGCGACCTACAACCTCGCCATCACCGGCGGACTCGCGTTCTACGACGCCAAGCTCACCGAGGATTACTGCGGCAAGACCTCGCCGATCACCGGCGAAGCCATCACCGATTGCCCGGTGGGAAGCGTCGTCGACGGAATCCCGTTCCCGAACGGACCGGATGCGCCAAGCGGTTCGCGATTGCCGGTGACCGCGCGCTTCAAGGGCAACCTGACCGCGCGCTACACCACCGACATGTGGGGCGGCGAAGGCTTCGCGCAGGCGGCGCTGGTCTACCAGGGCGATCGCACGGTCGACCTGCGCAAAACCGCGGCCGAGACGTTCGGGGATCTTCCTGCGTACACGCTCACCGATCTGTCGGTCGGCTTCAGGAAAGGCAACTGGTCGGTGGACCTGTTCCTGAAGAATGCGTTCGACAAACGCGCGGAACTGGCGCGCTTCGCCGAATGCAAGGTCGAGACCTGCGGGGCCGAGCCGTATACGGTCGTCACCCAGCCACGCACCTTCGGCATCCGCTTCTCGCAGGAGTTCTGACGCGACACGCCGGGCCCGCGCTGCGCGGGCCCGGCTTTGCGTATCCTTCCGCGATCCGAACCGAGGCCCGCGCATGCAGACCGGCACATCGTCATGGCTCCGCCGCAAGGACATCGACCGGGTCACCGTGCACGAGGAAGGCCGGCGGCTGGTGCCCACGCTCGGCTGGCCGCACCTGGTCGCGCTCGGCATCGGGGCCATCGTCGGTACCGGCATCTACACCCTGATCGGCGTGGCCGCGAACCTCGCCGGCCCCGCGGTGCTGGTCTCGTTCCTCGTCGCCGGCATCGTCTGCGCCTGCGCCGCGCTGGCCTACGCGGAAATGGCCACGCTGATGCCCGCGGCCGGCAGCGCCTACACCTACAGCTACACCGTGCTCGGCGAGACCATCGCCTGGGTGGTCGGCTGGAGCCTGATCCTCGAATACACCCTGGTGGTGAGCACGGTTGCGGTCGGCTGGTCCGGCTACGCGGTCGGCTTCCTGCAGGGCATCGGCATCCACCTGCCGGAAGCGCTCAGCGTCGGCCCGCATGCCGGCGGACTGATCAACCTTCCCGCGATCCTGATCACCTGGGTCGTCGCCGCGGCGCTGATCGCCGGCACCCGCGAAAGCGCGACGGTCAACGCGTTCCTCGTCGTCGCCAAGCTGCTCGCGCTGGCGGTGTTCGTCGCGATCGCGCTGCCGGCCTTCGATGCCTCGAACCTGCATCCGTTCATGCCGCACGGCTTCGCCGAGAACATCGGCGCCGACGGCAGGAAGTACGGGGTCATGGCCGCGGCCGCGATCATCTTCTTCGCGTTCTACGGCTTCGACGCCATTTCCACCGCGGCCGAGGAAACCAAGAACCCGGGCCGGGACCTCAGCATCGGCATCGTCGGTTCGATGGTCGGTTGCACGCTGATCTACCTGGTCGTCGCGCTGGCCGCGGTCGGGGCCATGAAGTACACCGTGTTCGGGCAGAGCGCGGAACCGCTGGCGCTGGTCATGCGCGAACTCGGGCATGGCGCGGCGGCGAAGGTCGTCGCGGCGGCGGCGGTGGTCGCGTTGCCGACCGTGCTGCTCGCGTTCTTCTACGGCCAGAGCCGGATCTTCTTCGTGATGTCGCGCGACGGCCTGCTGCCGCGCGGCTTGTCGAAGGTCGGCAAGCGCGGCACGCCGGTGGCCATCACCGTGTTCACCGCGATCGTGACCTCGGCGCTGGCCGGCGTCGCCCGCCTCGACGAAATCGCCGCGCTCGCCAATGCCGGCACCCTGATCGCGTTCGTCGCGGTGGCGACCTGCCTGCTGGTGCTGCGCCGCCGCGACCCGACCCGCCCGCGCGTGTTCCGCACGCCGCTGGCCTGGCTGGTCGGCCCAGTCGCGATCCTCGGCTGCATCTACCTGTTCATGAGCCTGCCGACGCGGACGCAACTGTGGTGCCTGGCCTGGAACGCGTTCGGCCTGCTGGTGTACCTGGGGTATGCGCGGCGCAGCAGCCTGCTGGCGCGGGGCCACGACAACTGAGTGAAGTCGACGCTGCGACTTCCGCGCTGCGCGCCTGCGCTCAGGGCGAACGGATCGTGAGCGCCGATGCCCGCCCGCCCGCGATCGCGGTGATGGGGCCGACCGCGTCGGGCAAGAGCGCGTTCGCGCTGGAACTGGCCGAACGCCTCGGCGGCGAGATCGTCAGCGTCGACTCGGCGCTGGTGTACCGCGGCCTCGACATCGGCGCGGCGAAGCCGACGCGCGAAGAACTGGCGCGCGTCCCGCACCACCTCGTCGACGTGCGCGAACCGTGGCAGCCGTATTCGGCGGCCGAATTCGCCACGGAGGCGCGCGTCGCGGTCGCCACGATCCTCGCCCGCGGCAGGCTGCCGATCCTCGTCGGCGGCACCGGCCTGTATTTCCGCGCGCTGCTGCACGGGCTCGCCGACATGCCGGAAGCCGACGCGGCGCTGCGCGCGGAAATCGCGGCCGAAGCCGAGGTGCAGGGCTGGTCCGCATTGCACGCGCAGCTTGCGCGGGTCGATCCCGAAGCCGCCGCGCGGATCCACGCCACGGACGCGCAGCGCATCCAGCGCGCGCTGGAAGTGTTCCGGCTCACGGCAAAGCCGATCAGCGACTGGCAGCGCGAAGCACGCGCCCAACGCCTGCCGGCGAAGGTGCTGAAGCTGGTGCTGGCGCCGCCGCGGCGCGCGACGTTGCACGCGCGCATCGAGGCGCGCTTCGACGCGATGCTCGAAGCCGGCTTCCTCGATGAAGTCCGCGCCTTGCGCGCGCTGCCGGAACTGGCTTCGCATCCACGTCCGCTGGACCTGCCGGCGCTGCGCGCGGTGGGCTACCGGCAGGCGTGGGAATACCTGGATGCCCCCTCTCCCGGCGCTACGCGCCACCCTCTCCCACGAGGGGAGAGGGGAAAAGCGTTCGACGAATTCCGCGACCGCGCCATCGCCGCCACGCGGCAGCTGGCCAAGCGCCAGTTCACCTGGCTGCGCGGCGAATCGGATGCCCTGCGTTTCGATCCTTCGACGCAGCGCACGGAACTGGACGCCGCGGTGTCCGATTTCCTCGGGACCGCGCTCGCGCGGGTCGGGTAAGATCGGGCCGTCGCCGCCGCGGGGAGCGCGGGTCGGGGGATGCGGGCCGGCAACGACCGGACCGGAACAACAAAATCCAAGTTGGGGAAAGCCATGTCCAAGGGCCAGTCTTTGCAGGATCCGTTCCTGAACGCGCTTCGCCGCGAACGCGTGCCGGTGTCGATCTACCTCGTCAACGGCATCAAGCTGCAGGGCACCATCGAATCGTTCGACCAGTTCGTGGTCCTGCTGCGCAACACGGTCAGCCAGATGGTCTACAAGCACGCGATTTCCACCGTGGTCCCCGCGCGCAACATCCGTGTCGGCGCGACCCCGGCCGGGGCGGGCGAGCCCGGCCACGACGAAGGCGGCGACGAGGCCGAATAAGGGCCTGCGACGCTTGGGTTCGGGCGAATCGCCCTCATCTCGACCCGATGCCGACGCAACTCTTCGAACGCTCGCGCCGGGGCGAAACCGCCCTGCTGATCCAGCCGCACGCCGCCGGCCGCGCCGACGAGGGCGTGGTCGAGGAATTCGCCGACCTCGCGCGTTCGGCCGGGGCGACGGTCGCGCACCTGCTGCCGGCGCGCATCGACCGGCCGAACCCGGCCACCCTGATCGGCAGCGGCAAGCTGGAGGAAGCCAAGGTCGCCTGCGATGCGACCGGCGCCGACCTGGTGCTGGTGAACCACCAGCTGACCCCGGTGCAGGAACGCAACCTGGAGCGCGCGCTGGAACGGCGCGTCGTCGACCGCACCGGGCTGATCCTCGACATCTTCTCGCAGCGCGCGCGCAGCGCCGAAGGCAAGCTGCAGGTGGAACTCGCGCAGCTCAAGCACATGGCCACGCGCCTCGTGCGCGGCTGGACCCACCTGGAGCGCCAGCGCGGCGGTTCCATCGGCCTGCGCGGCCCTGGCGAGACCCAGCTGGAAACCGACCGCCGCCTGCTGCAGAAACGGGTGGACATGCTGCAGAAGCGGCTGGAGAAGGTCGAAGTGCAGCGCACGCAGATGCGCCGCGCGCGGGTGCGCAGCGAATTGCCGCGGGTGGCCCTGGTCGGCTATACGAACGCCGGCAAGTCGACCCTGTTCAATGCGCTGACCGGGGCCGATGCCTACGCCGCCGACCAGCTGTTCGCCACCCTCGACCCCACCGTGCGCCGCATCGAACTTCCCGGCGGCGGTGTGGTGCTCGCCGATACCGTCGGCTTCGTGCGCGACCTGCCGCACGAACTGGTCGCCGCGTTCCGTTCGACCCTGAGCGAGGCGCGCGAGGCCGATCTGCTGCTGCACGTGGTCGATGCCGCCGATCCGCTGCGCGAGGAACGCATCGCCCAGGTCGACGAGGTGCTGCGCGAGATCGGCGCCGGCGACATCCCGCAACTGCGCGTGTTCAACAAGATCGACCGGATCGAGGGCGCGACGCCGCGCGTCGATGGCGGCGAGGCCGAAGCGGCGTGGATCTCCGCGCGCGACGGCGAGGGGCTCGACCTGCTGCGCCGGGCGCTGGGCGAACGCCTCGGGCTACGCCGCGTCGCCGGCGAAGTGCGGCTGCCCGCGGGCGCGGGGCGCCTGCGCGCGCGCCTGCATGCGCTGGACGCGGTGCGCGCCGAATCGCACGACGACGACGGCTGGCGCCTGCGCGTGGACCTGGCGCTGGCCGATGCCGCGCGCCTCGCCGCGCAGGCCGACGGCGCTCCGTTGCGCGTGCTGCTGCCGGAATAAACGCCTGCGCCCGGCTTCTGCGCCCCGCCGCGCGAGCCGGGAAGGGACCGAAGACGTAGAATCGACGCGTAAATTCGCAACGGAGCAGGCATGGCCTGGAATACACCCGGCGGCAACGACGAAGGCAGGCGACAGGGCAACGACTGGCGTTCGCGCCTGCCGCGGCCCCTGCGCGAACTCGGCGAAGGCGGCCACCTGCGCTGGATCGCGATCGCTCTCGTGGTGCTGCTCGCGCTCGACAGCTTCGTGCTGGTCACCGAGCAGCAGCGCGGCGTGGTGCTGCGCTTCGGCAAGGTGGCGCGTACCCTGCAGCCCGGCCCCAACCTCAAGCTGCCGTGGCCGCTGGAACGCGTGGTCAAGGTCGACGCGACCACGATCAAGACCTTCAGCGACAACGTGCCGGTGCTGACCCGCGACGAGAACATCGTCAGCGTGGAGATCAACGTGCAGTACCGCGTCGCCGACCCGGTGCTGTTCCTGTTCGGCACGCGCAACGCCGACGAGGTGCTGAAGGAAGCGACGCTCAGCGCGGTGCGCGAGCAGGTCGGGCGTTCCGACCTCGATACCGTGCTCAGCGCCCGCAGCGCGCTGTCGGTGTCCTCGAAACAGCGGCTCCAGGCCGCGTTGCAGGAATACCGCACCGGCCTGGTGGTGACCGAACTCAACCTGCCCAACGCGCGCCCGCCCGAAGAGGTGAAGCCCGCGTTCGACGACGTCAACAGCGCGCAGCAGGACAAGGACCGGCTGAAGAACGAAGCCGAGGCCTACGCCAGCAAGATCGTGCCCGAGGCGCGCGGCCAGGCCGCGCGCGTGCGCACCGTCGCCGAGGGCTACAAGACCGCATCCATCGCCCGCGCCACCGGCGACGCGCAGCGCTTCGACCTGCTGGTCGCGCAGTACAAGTCCGCGCCGGAGGTGACCCGCAAGCGGCTGTGGCTGGAAACCGTGCAGGAAGTGCTGGCCAGGAACCGCACCGTGGTCGGCGGCGACGGGCGCCAGCTGATCTACGTGCCGATGCCCGCGGCTGCGACCGCGACGACGACCTCGCCGCCACTGCTGCCCGACGTGCTGTCGCCGACGGTCAGCGCGACCGCCGATGCCGACGACGTGCGCCCCGGGCGCGAACCCCGCAAGGCCGACCGCGAGGTGGACCGATGAACCGCCGTCTTCCCGTCGTCGTGCTGGTGGTGCTGGCGCTGGCCCTGTTCGGCTCGGTCTACGTCGTGCGCGAAGGCCAGGCCGCGATCGTGCTCAACCTCGGCAAGGTGGTGCGCACCGACATCGGCCCCGGCCTGCACTTCAAGTTGCCGCTGATCGAAAGCGTGCGGGTGTTCGACCGCCGCCTGCAGGTGCTGTCCGCCGATCCGGAGCGTTACCTCACGTCGGAGAAGAAGGACGTCAGCGTCGATTTCTTCGCCATCGGCAGGATCGACAACATCCGCGACTTCTACCGCGCCACCGGCGGCGACGAGAACATCGCCACCCAGCGCCTCGCCCCGATCATCAAGGACGCGCTGCGCAACGAGATCAACGCGCACACCCTGCAGCAGGTCGTTTCCGGCGACCGCTCCAAGGTGCTGGCCGCGCAACTCGACGCGATCAACCAGGGCGCGGCGACGCTGGGCGTGAAGATCTCCGACATCCGCTTCAAGCGCATCGACCTGCCCGCGGGCGGGGAGGTGATCGAGCAGGTGTACCGGCGCATGAGCGCGCAACGCAAGCAGGTCGCGAGCCAGCTGCGAGCCGAGGGCGAGGAACTGTCGCAGAAGATCCAGTCCGAGGCCGACCGGCAGCAGGCGGTGATCCTCGCCGAGGCCGAGCGCGACGCGCAGAAGCTGCGCGGCGAGGGCGATGCCGAGGCCGCGCGCATCTACGGCGAGGCGGCGTCGAAGGATCCGGCGTTCTATGCCTTCCAGCGCAGCCTCGAGGCCTACCGCAAGGCCTTCGAGGGCGGCAACGACGTGATCGTGCTCGAGCGCAACGATCCGTTCCTGCAATACCTGCGCGACGACAAGTGATCGCCATCGTGGCGGCACCGACGCGGGAGCCGGCGTGATGTCGGACCTGTGGTCGGCGCTGGCCCTGGTCGCGATCCTCGAGGGCCTGTTCCTGTTCGCCGCGCCAGCGCATGGAAGCGTGCGGCGGAACAATTGCATGCGCAGCCGAACGAACGCGTGCGTCGGATCGGCGCCGCGGTGCTGGTCGCCGGGCTGGTCGGCTTGTGGCTGGTGCGCGGCGGCTAGCGGAGGCCCGGCGCGCACGCGCTCCGCTTCGCCTTGAAACCCAGTTCGACGCAGCGTTCCCCCTTGCAGGAGACCTCCCGCCGCGAAACCTGCGCCATCCCCGCCTTCCGCAGCATCGCGATGCACGCCAGGTTGCGGGTGTCGGCATGGGCGACGATCGCCTCCACCGGCGTCGCCAGCAACAGCAGGTCGATGAGGCCGCGCACGCATTCCGTGCCGAGGCCGTGGCCTTGGGCCTCGGCGCACAGGCTGATGCCGAATTCGGCCGTCGATTGGTCGGGCGACAGCCACAGGCCGATGTCGCCGACCAGCATGTCGCTCGCCGCATCCGCGATGCCGAGTTGCCGCCATGCGCCGGGCGCAAGGGCCGCATGTCCTGCCTGCGAGGCCAGGAACGCTTCCGCTTCGGCGACGCCCATCGGCTCCCAGCCCTGGTATTCGGCCACGCGCGGATCGGCGCGGTAGGCGCGGAAACCCTCGAGGTCGTCGCGCCGCAACCGGCGCAGGCGCACGCGGCCGATGTCGCGGGGCAGGCATTCGAACATCGCGGTTCCGCTCCTTTCGCCGGATGCCGTGGCGCGCGGCGGGCCTCCATGCTCCATCACTGCGGGCCCTTGTGGAAGACGATCGCGGGACGCGGGCCTCGTCGCGAAACGATGGACAACAGCAGGGCGACGCCGACGAGCCCTGCCGCGAGCAGGAAGGCCGCGTGCGTGCCGGAGACCACGGCCGCAATGCCGGCGGTGGCCATCGCCGAGGTGCCCGCGGCGCGGATGAACACCGCGCCCATCAGCGACGCGCCGGTGACCAGGCCCAGGTTGCGCGACAGGTTGAGCAATCCGGAGACGACGCCGCGCTGGCCCGGGCCGGTCGCGCCGATCACGGCCGTGTTGTTGGCGGCCTGGAAGGCGGCGAAGCCCGCCGTCAGCGTCGCCAGCGAGGCGATGTAGCCGAACGCACCCTGCGCGACCGCGATGCGCGCAAGCAGCAGCGTTCCGCCCGCCATCAGCAACAGCCCGGCCATGCCCACGCGTGCCGCGCCGAAGCGATCCACCGCCTTGCCGGCGGGAACCCCGACCAACGCCGCGACCAGCGGCCCGGTCGACATCGCCAATCCGATCCGGGTCGCATCCAGGCCAAGCGCGCCGGACAGGTAGAACGGTCCGACCACCAGCGTGGTCATCGCCACCGTCGTGGCGATGCCGCCGGCGACGAGGCCGGTGCCGATCGCGCGATCGCGGAACAGCGCAGGCCGCAGCAACGGCGCACGCGATCGGGATTCCACCACCAGGAACGCGGTCGTGCACGCCGCCGCGACGCAAAGCATGGCCAGGTTGGCCTTGCCGACGTGGCCGCGTCCGAGCGTCATCGCCAGCGAATAGGAGGCCAGCGCCGCGGCGAGCAGGATCGACCCCGGCAGGTCGAAGCGCGCCTGCGCGTTGGCGGTTCCGTCGCGCGGCAGGAAACGCCAGGCCAGCGTCGCCGCCAGCAGCCCCAGCGGCAGGTTGGCCAGGAAGATCGCGGGCCAGCCGAAGCCGCCGATCAGCACGCCTCCCAGCGACGGCCCCAGGGCGGTGCCGACCGCGGACATCGTGCCGAGCAATCCCATCGCGCGGCCCGATCCTTCCTTCGGCACGACTTCGCCGACCAGGGCCATGGCCAGCGCCATCATCACCGCCCCGCCGACGCCCTGGCCGGCGCGCGCGACGAGCAGAAGCCACAGCGTGGGCGCGACGGCGCAGGCCAGCGACGCCGCGGTGAACAGCGCGATCCCGGCGAGCATCAGCCTGCGCCGGCCGAACAGGTCGCCGAGCCGTCCCGCCGACACCACCGCCGTCGTGACCGCGAGCAGGTAGGCGAGCACCACCCATTGCACCGACTGGAACGAGGCATCGAAGGTGCGCACGAAGGTCGGCAGCGCAACGTTGGCGATGCTCGTGCCCAGCGAGGACAACAGCATGGCCAGGGCTAGGCAGGCGAGCGCGCCGAAGTCCGCGCCAGGCTTGGCCCTGGCAAAAGCGGCAAGCGGAACGGAAGGCGTGGACATGATGCGTAGGCCTCGGGAGCGGTGGTCCACAGGCTAGGACCGTGGCTGGAAAGGCGGTAGACGCACGCATCGAGAACGGTCAATGCACTAAACGCCATGCATCACCGGCGGAATCGTGCTATTCGGTGCGCCCATGGACCGCCTCGACCTGAACCTGCTCGTCACCCTGGACGTGCTGCTGGACGAAGGCAGCGTCGTCGGCGCCGCGAAGCGCCTGCAACTGAGCGCTTCGGCCATGAGTCGTGCGCTCGCCCGGCTGCGCGGGGCCACCGGGGATCCGCTGCTCGTGCGCGCGGGTCGCGGCCTGGTCCCCACGCCGCGTGCGCTCGAACTCAGGGGACGCGTGCGCCAGGTCGTCGACGACGCCGAAGCGGTCTTGCGGCCGGCGCTGAAATTCGACCTGCGATCGCTGGCGCGCACGTTCGCGATCCGCAGCACCGAAGGCTTCGTCGAAACCTTCGGCCCGCAGCTGATCGCGCGCGCCGCGACCGAAGCCCCGTCGGCGAGGCTTGCGTTCGTTTCCAAACCGGACAAGGACAGCACCGCGCTGCGCGACGGCAGCGTCGACCTGGAAACCGGCGTCATCGGGCAGGCGATGGGGCCGGAAATCCGCACGCAGGGCCTGTTTCGCGACCGCTTCGTCGCCGTCGTGCGCGCGGGGCATCCGTTGTCGAAGGGACGGATGAACCCGGAACGTTACGCATCCGCCAGCCACGTGGTCGTCGAGCGACGCGGACTGCGCGCCGCGATGGTCGACGAGGCGCTGGAACGCCTGGGCCTGGCGCGCAATGCGGTGGCGACCGTCGGCGGGTTCGGCGCGGCCATCGCCCTGGCGCGCGCATCGGACCTCGTCGCCACGGTGCCGGAAAAACATGCCGCGGGACTGTGCGCGGGCATGCACCGGTGCAAGCTGCCGGTGCAGGTCGACCCATTCACGATCTCGCTGTTCTGGCATCCCAGGCTCGATGCCGACCCCGCGCATCGCTGGTTGCGTGGGCTCGTGGTCGGGGTATGCAACGACGAGCCTGGTCCCGGCGCCGGGGTCGCGCCCCGGGGCCGAACCCCGTAGAATGCCGGAAAGCCGGACGGGGCCATTCCCCGCCGGCTTTTCTCACGTCTGGAGCACGGAAAATGGGTCAGTCGGTCGTCGTTCTCGGTGCCCAGTGGGGCGATGAAGGCAAGGGCAAGATCGTCGACCTGCTGACGCAGGACATCGGTGCGGTCGTGCGCTTCCAGGGCGGCCACAACGCCGGCCACACGCTGGTGATCGGCGGCAAGAAGACCGTGCTGCACCTGATCCCCTCCGGCATCCTGCGCGACGACGCGCTGTGCCTGATCGGCAATGGCGTGGTGCTGCACCCCGGCGCGTTGCAGAAGGAAATCGCCGAGCTCGAAGGCAACGGCGTCGAAGTGCGTTCGCGGCTGAAGATTTCGCCGGCGACGCCGCTGATCATGCCGTACCACATCGCCCTCGACCAGGCGCGCGAGAAGGCCGCCGGCAAGGACGCGATCGGCACCACCGGCCGCGGCATCGGCCCGGCCTACGAGGACAAGGTCGCGCGCCGGGGCATCCGCGTCGCCGACCTGCGTTATCCGAAGGAACTGGCGGACAAGCTTCGTTCCACGCTCGACTACCACAACTTCGTGCTGGCCAATTACCTCAAGGTCGCGCCGGTCGACTTCCAGCAGACCTTGGACGAGGCGCTGGCCTTCGGCGAATACGTCGAACCGATGAAGTCCGACGTCGCCGGCATCCTGCACGACCTGCGCAAGCAGGGCCGCAAGGTGTTATACGAAGGCGCGCAGGGTTCGCTGCTCGACATCGACCACGGCACCTATCCCTACGTGACGTCGTCGAACACCACCGTCGGCGGCGCGCTCGCCGGCACCGGCGTGGGCGCGGACGCGATCGACTACGTGCTCGGCATCGCCAAGGCTTACGCCACGCGCGTCGGTGGCGGCCCGTTCCCGACCGAGCTCAACGACGACGTCGGCCAGGGCCTGCGCGACCGCGGCCAGGAATACGGCGCGACCACCGGCCGCCCGCGTCGTTGCGGCTGGATCGACATCGTCGCGCTCAAGCGGGCGGTGGCGATCAACGGCATCAGCGGCCTGTGCATCACCAAGCTCGACATCCTCGACGGGATGGAGACGCTGAAGATCTGCATCGCCTACGAGTACCACGGCAAGCGCAGCGAATACGCGCCGCTGGACGCGCAGGGCTGGGAGGAATGCACGCCGGTGTACCTGGAATTCCCGGGCTGGCAGGAAGGCACCCACGGCATCACCGAATGGGACAAGCTGCCGCCGGCCGCGCGCGCCTACCTGCGCGCGCTCGAGGAACTCGCCGGCTGCCCGCTGGCGATCGTCAGCACCGGCCCCGACCGCGACGCCAACATCGTGCTGCGCGATCCGTTCGCCTGACCGCGACCGGGGTCCGGCAGGCATGACTTTCGGGCATGCCGCGGGTCGGCGCGCGCGGCGATGATTCGGGGTCGGGCGGCCCGGTGGCCGCGACCCCGGAGCCCTGCATGCGTCGTCCGCTGATTGCCGCCATCCTCCTCGGCCTGTACGGCGCCGCCTCCGGCGCGCAAGCGCAAACGCCGGCCGAAGCGTCGCTGGCGGCGCATCCGCCGGCGGTCGAGGCGACGACGCAGTTGCCGCGCGGCGTCAGTCCCACCCATTACGCCATCGAAGTCGCCCCGCACGCGGACAAGCTCGCATTCGACGGCAAGGCGAAAATCGACCTCGAGGTGACGACGTCGACCTCGGCCATCGTGCTGCAGGCGCTGGATCTCGCGTTCGCCCACAGCACGCTGTCGACGCCACAGGGCGAGACCCTGGTGCCGAAGGTGTCGGTCGATGCCGACGCGCAGACCGCGACCTTCGCCTTCGATGCGCCGCTGGCGCCGGGCCGCTACACCCTTTCCACCGACTACACCGGCAAGATCGGCACCCAGGCCAACGGCCTGTTCGCGCTGGATTACGACACCGACGCCGGGCGCAAGCGCGCGCTGTACACCCAGTTCGAGAATTCCGACGCGCGTCGCTTCATGCCGAGCTGGGACGAACCCAACTTCAAGGCGACCTTCGACCTCACCGTCGTCACGCCCAAGGGCCAGATGGTGGTCGGCAACATGCCGGCCGCGGAAACCACCGCGCTCGGCAATGGCCTGCAGCGGGTCAGGTTCCAGACCTCGCCGAAGATGTCGACCTACCTGCTGTTCCTCGCCGTGGGCGAGTTCGACCGCGCCACCGGCAGCGTCGACGGCACCGAGATCGGCGTGGTCACCCCCAGGGGCAAGGTCGACCAGGCCGCGGGCGCGCTGGAAGCCTCGCGCGTGGTGCTGCGCGAATACAACGATTACTTCGGGGTGAAGTATCCGCTGCCGAAGCTGGACAACATCGCCGCGCCGGGCAGCAGCCAGTTCTTCAGCGCGATGGAGAACTGGGGAGCGATCTTCACCTTCGAGCATTCGCTGCTCGTGGACCCGAAGATTTCCACCATCCGCAACGTGCAGGGCATCTTCTCGGTCGCCGCGCACGAGATCGCTCACCAGTGGTTCGGCGACCTGGTGACGATGAGCTGGTGGGACGACCTGTGGCTCAACGAAGGCTTCGCCACCTGGATGGCCGGCCGCACCACGCAGAAGCTGCATCCGGAATGGAAGACCGAACTGCGCGCGGTGGGCGGCCGCGAAGGTGCGATGGCGCGCGATTCGGTCGCGACCACGCATCCGGTGGTGCAGAAGATCCAGACCGTCGAACAGGCCAGCCAGGCCTTCGACGCGATCACCTACAGCAAGGGCGGCGCGGTGATCCGCATGCTCGAGAACTACGTCGGCGAGGACGCGTGGCGGGAAGGCGTGCGCGCGTACATCCGCCAGCACGCCTACGGCAACACCGTCTCCGACGACTTGTGGGGCGCGGTGCAGCAGGCCGCGGGCAAGCCCGTGCTCGACATCGCCCACGACTTCACCCTGCAGCCCGGCGTGCCGCTGATCCGGATCGATTCGGCGTCGTGCACGGGCGGGAAGACGCGCCTGCGGCTGAGCCAGGGCGAATTCACCCGCGATCGTCCCGACAAGGTCCCGCTGCGCTGGCACGTGCCGGTCGTGGCCCAGGTGCAGGGCAACGCGCGCGTCGATACCGTGGTCGCCGGCGGTAGCGGCAGCCTGGTCGTCCCGGGCTGCGGCGTGGTGGTGGTGAACGCCGGCCAGGCCGGTTACTACCGCACCCTGTACGGCGAGGCGCAGTTCGCCGCGATCCGCGACGGCTTCGTCTCGCTCCCGACCATCGACCAGCTCGGGATCATGGGCGACACCTGGTCGCTGGGGATGGCCGGATTGCGCTCGGCTTCCGATTACCTCGACCTCGCGAAGACCGTGCCGGCCGATGCCGAACCCGCGCTGTGGTCGGACATCGCCGGGCACCTCGACGACCTCGACGACTATTACGACGGCGACGTCGCGCGCCAGCAGCGTTTCCGCGCGTTCGCGCGCGGCTTGCTGCAACCGGTGTTCGCGCGGGTCGGCTGGAACGCCGGAACCGACGAGGACGCGCCGGTGCAACTGCTGCGCAGCAGCCTGATCGGCACGCTCGCGAACCTCGGCGACGAGGCGGTGATCGCCGAGGCGAAGCGCCGCTTCGACGCCGGTCCCGACGATGCCGTCGCGCTGCCGCCGGCGCTGCGCAGCCTGATCACCGGCATCGTCGCCGAACATGCCGACGCGGCGACCTGGGACAAGCTGCACGCGATGGCGAAGGCGGAGAAAACCCCGCTGATCAGGGACCAGCTGTACGACATGCTGGCCGCGCCGAGGGACGACGCGCTGGCGCAACGCGCGCTCGACCTCGCGTTGACCGACGAACCCGGCGCGACCGTCAGCGCGGGCATGATCGACACCGTGTCCGCGGAGCATCCGGACATGGCCTTCGATTTCGCCGTGGCCCATCGCGAACAGGTCGACCAGCTGGTCGATTCGACCTCGCGCGCGCGCTATTACCCGGGCATCGCCAACGGTTCCTCCGACCCGGCGATGGTCGGCAAGCTGCGCGCCTTCGCCGACGCCCATGTCGCCGCGACCTCGCGCAACGCGACCGAAACCGCGATCGCCGGGATCGAATACCGGATCGGAGTGAAGCGCGAACGCCTGCCGCAGGTCGACGCCTGGTTGCAGCGCCAGGGCGGCTGATCCGCGCCGCGGAACGTGCCCGGCGCCGCGCGCGCCATGGCCGTTCGCATGCGCGCGACGCGTGTGTTGGTGAAACACCGCGGAGTGGCCCATGCGCAACGCCATCGGTTTCGCCTTCGCCGCGCTGCTCGCGCTGTCGCTCGCGGCCTGCGAACGCAGCAGCTTCGATCCGCCGCGCCGCGATGGGCCCCTGGGTCTGGTCGACAGCGGCAACGGCGCGCAATTGTGGCTGGCCACGACCCGCGAGGAAGAACGTTCGCGGCATGTCGGCGGCGGCAGCCGCAGCATCGGCAAGTGGGTCACCGAACGCTACACCCACCTCCGCCTGCAGGCGCACGATCCGGCGACCGCGCAACGCACCTGGTTGAAGACGCTGCTGGTGGTGAAGGACGAGGGGCACGGCACCGGCGAGGGCATCCGCATCCTCGGCCAGCAGGGCGACCGCGTATGGCTGTGGCTGCACGATCGCCTGCTGGTGCTGTCGGCCAGGGACGCGAGCGTGCTCGCCGACCGCGATGCGCTGGAAGAAGCCAATCCCGCGTTGAAGGGCCTGTTCCCGCAGGAGCTGGCGTTCCACGCCTGGACCGGGCGCGAACTGGTGGTGACGCTGGCCGATGGCCGGCGCATGCGCCTGGATCCGCGGACGCTGGCGGCGAGCGCGTACACGGTCGCCGACGAGGATGTTTTCCGCGAAGCCGGGTTCATGAGCACGCGCTGGAACGGCGGCTACGACACGAAGCAATTCGGCGTGCGAAACGGCATGCTCGGCGGGCGCTGGATCGGCCTGCTCGGCGATCGCGAAGCCGCGGATGCCGCCAAGGACGACTGGGGCGACAAGTATTTCAGTTCGGACGAAATCGCCAGCGAAGGCGATACCGCGCGCCGCAGTTTCCGCGTGGCCAATGCGGAGACGCGCAAGGATGCCTACGGTGAATCGTACGTGCGCATCGCCTCGATGTCGCCGCTGCCCGGTTCGGGCACCTGGCTGCAGGGGCTGATGCTGAAGGCGGCGCCGACGCCGGGAACGCCGGCGTGGACGCAGCGCGGCAAGTGGATGAAGCCGACGCCGCGGCCCCCGTTGCAACTGCGCGATCCCGACGGCGTGCTGGTGCTGCACCGCACCCACATGGATGCGCAGGGAACGCTGGCGCTGGCGCGGGTCGATGCCGATTTCCGCGAGGCATGGAACAGCCCGCTGCCGATCCAGGAACTCACCAATCGCTGGGAACTGCTGCCCGCGCGCCTGTTGCTGTTCGGCAACTGGAACGCGGGTCCGCCCGGGGCCAGCGACGTGCACGAAGCGCTGCTCTCGCTCGATCCGGCCAACGGTCGCTGGAGCGGATGGGACATCGGCGGGGAAACGCGGATCGCCGCGCAGTGAAGCACCGCGGGGCGCGGTTCGCGCGCGGCGTCGCGAAGCGCTAGGCTTGCGGTTCCCGCGCTTCGAGGAAATCGCCATGCGCCTGGGCATCGCCCTCGGCATCGTGCTGTTCGCCACGCTGCCCGCGTTCGCCGCGGACGAACCGAAGCCCGTTCGCCATCCCGAGCTCGATGCGATCGCCGCGGCGGTGTCGCCGCAGTCGTTGCGCGATTTCGACGCGGCCCTGGTCGGCTTCGGCACACGCCACACGCTCTCGGACACGGCTTCCGGAACCCGCGGCATCGGCGCGGCGCGACGCTGGGTGAAGGCGCAATTCGAGCGTTTTTCCGCCGATTGCGGCGGTTGCCTGGAAGTCCTGACGCCTTCGCAGGTGTTCACCGGCAAGCGCACGCCGCCGCAGGGCGTGGAGGTGATGGACGTGGTCGCGATCCAGCGCGGGATCAGCGACCCGGATCGCGTCGTCGTCATCACCGGCCACCTCGATTCGCGCTGCAGCGACGTGATGGATGCCGAATGCGACGCGCCCGGTGCCAACGACGATGCCTCGGGCGTGTCCGCGCTGCTCGAAGCCGCGCGCGTGCTGAGCAAGCACAGGTTCGCCGCGACCATCGTGTATTCGGCCAACTCGGGCGAGGAGCAGGGCCTGTACGGCGGCAAGGTCATCGCGCGCTACGCGGTCGACCATGGCTGGCGGGTCGAGGCCAACCTCAACAACGACATCGTCGGCAGCCCGCTCGGCGGCGACGGCCAGCGCGACGCGGATTCGGTGCGGGTGTTCTCCGAGGGCACCAAGGCCAACGAAACCGCGGAACAGGCGGATTACCGCCGCTACCACGGCGGCGAGGTCGATTCGCCCTCGCGCGGCGTCGCGCGCTACATGCAGTCGCTGGCGGAGCGCCACCTCGGCGGTTTCCGCGTACGCATGGTCTATCGCACCGACCGCTTCGGCCGCGGCGGCGACCAGGTCGAGTTCCTCGCCCAGGGCTTTCCCGCAGTGCGCGTGACCGAATCGCACGAGGACTACCGCCACCAGCACCAGGACCTGCGCAGCGAAGGCGGCGTGCGCTACGGCGACACCATCGACCACGTCGATTTCGACTATCTCGCCAACGTCACCCGGCTGGATGCGATCACGCTGGCCGCGCTGGCCAACGCGCCGGCGCCGCCCGACGGCGTCGCGATCAAGGGCGAGGTCGACTACGACACCACGCTGTCGTGGCAGCCGGTGCCGGGCGCGACCGGTTATCGCGCGTGGTGGCGCGATACCACCGCGCCGCAGTGGCAGCACGTGCGCGATGCCGGCGATGCCACGTCGATCGTGCTCAAGGGCGTGAACATCGACGACTGGTTCTTCGGCGTGTCGGCGGTGGGCGCGGACGGCTGGGAAAGCCCGGTCGTGTTCCCCGGCTTCGCCGGCAGCTTCACCCGTTCGCCGCCGCCGGAACCCGCCACGGCGAAGTGAGCCGCGCGATCGCGGCGTTCACGCAACGCAGCCGACGGCCGTGCGATGAAGCCGCATGGACCTCAAGAGCGGCTATCCGTGGTGGGCGATCCGCAACGGCCTGCCCTGCGATTTCCCCCGGCTCGAACGCGACCTGCGTTGCGACGTCGCCATCGTCGGCGGCGGCATCACCGGCGCGCTGATCGCCGACGAGTTCGCCGGCCATGGGCACGAGGTGGTCGTGGTCGAGGAACGCGACGTCGGCTGGGGCAGCACCGCGGCCAGCACCGCCTTGCTGCAATACGAGATCGACACGCACCTGCTCGACCTCGCGAAGAGCGTCGGCGACTCCGATGCGCTGCTCGCCTACCGCGCCTGCGTCCGATCGGTGGAAGCACTGGAGTCGATGCTCGCGCGCATGCGCGACGTCGGCTACCTCGCGTCCGACAGCCTGTATTTCGCCAGCCGGCGCCGGGACCGTAGCCGGTTGCGCGCGGAGTTCGAGGCGCGCGAGCGCAACGGTTTCGAGGTGGAATGGCTGGACCGGGACGCGGTGCGCGAGCGCTACGGTTTCGACGCGCCCGCGGCGATCCGCAACCGGCCCGCGGCGGGCGTGGATCCGTATCGTTTCGCGCTGCGCCTGCTGCGGCGCGTGGCGAAGTCGGGCGCACGCGTGTTCGACCGGACCCGCATCGCCGCCATCGAACCGCGTTCGCGCGACGTGTTGCTGCGCGCCGCCGACGGCGCATGCATCGTCGCCAGGCATGTCGTGCTCGCCGCGGGTTACGCGACCCAGCAATGGCTGCCGCGCAAGGTGGCGAAGAACCGCAGCAGCTACGCCGTCATCAGCGACCCGCTGGACGCCGGCGTGCTGGCGGCCTTCGAACGCACCATGGCCTGGGAAACCGCGCGCCCCTACCTGTATTTCCGCATCACCCGCGACCGGCGCCTGCTGGCCGGCGGCGAGGACGATGCGGTGGATATTCCGGCGCGGCGCGACCGGCGCGTGCCCGCGAAGGCCGAAAAACTGCTGCAGCGCATGCACCGGCTGTTCCCGGACGCGGCGATCGTGCCCGCGTTCTCGTGGGCGGGCACCTTCGCCGAAACCTCGGACGGCCTGCCGTTCTTCGGGCCGCATGCCTCGCTCGGGCCGCGCGTGCAGTTCGCCATGGCCTATGGCGGCAATGGCATCACCTATTCCTGGCTGGGTGCGGAGCTGCTGCGCGCGCGGGTCGAACGCCGCGGGCACCCGCTGGCCAGGTTGTTCTCGTTCGCGCGGGTCGGCGCCGACTGAACCGGCGCATTCACGGCCGCACCACCACGCATGGAGCAACCTCCCAGCCGGATCCAACCCTGGAGCCCGCCATGCGCCGCTTCGTTCCCGTGGTCTTGTTCGCCCTCGTCCTCTCCGGTTGCGCCAGCATTCCCGTGGTCCAGACCGAACACGATCCGGCGGTGGATTTCAGCCGGTACGGCACCTATGCCTGGCGCGAAACGCCGACCGGCGGAACCGCGCTGGCGATGCAGCGGATCGTGACCCGCATCGACGAGCAGTTGCAGTCGAAAGGCTGGCGCCAGGTGCCGGCGGACGATGCCGGGATCGCGATCGCGGCGCACATCGCCACGCACGAGGAACACCAGCTCGACACCTTCTACGACGGCTCGATGTGGAACGGGTGGGGCTGGTACGGCCCCTGGGCCTGGGGGCCGCCGATGGGCTACCCGCGCAGCCGGGTCACGAGCTACACCGTCGGCACCCTGGTGGTCGACATGTTCGACGCGCGCACGAAGCGCGCCGTGTGGAGCGGCACCGCCGAGGACACCATCCCGAACACGCCGGAGAAGATCAACGCCGACATCGACGCCGCGGTCGCGAAGATGTTCGCCGGGTTCCCGCCCGGGTCGCCGCGTTAAACGCCCGCGATTGCAAGGGGCCCCGCGCTGCGGGGCCTCTTCGCAGCTGCCGGCGGTCAGGACACCATCGGTTCGCTGAAGGCTTCCGGTTCGTCCTTGAAATCGCCGATCGGCACGCAGGAACAGAACACGTTCTTGTCGCCGTAGACGTTGTCCACGCGCGCCACCGGCGGCCAGTACTTCTGCAGCTTCAGCGTCGCCAGCGGGAACACCGCCAGCTCGCGGCTATAGGCGTGGTTCCACTCGGCGGCCGCGGCCTGGTTCGCGGTATGCGGCGCGTGCTTGAGCGGGTTGTCCTCGCGGTCGAGCTCGCCGCGCTCGACCATGCGGATTTCCTCGCGGATCTGGATCATCGCGTCGATGAAGCGGTCGAGTTCGTGCAGCGATTCGGATTCGGTCGGTTCGACCATCAGCGTGCCGGCGACCGGGAAGCTCAGCGTCGGCGCGTGGAAGCCGAAATCGATCAGGCGCTTGGCCACGTCCTCGGCGCTGATGCCGGTGGCGTCCTTGATCGGGCGCAGGTCGAGGATGCATTCGTGCGCGACCAGGCCGTTGCGGCCGGTGTACAGCGTGGGGTAGTGCGCGGCCAGGCGCTTCGCCAGGTAGTTGGCGTTGAGCATCGCCACCTGGGTCGCCTTGCGCAGGCCGGACGCGCCCATCATCGCGATGTACATCCAGCTGATCGGCAGGATCGAGGCCGAACCGAAGCTCGCCGCCGACACCATCGCGCCCTCGCCGGTGCCGCCGGTGCGCGGGCCATCGCCGAGCGCCCTGGGCAGGAACGGCGCGAGGTGCGATTTCACCGCACAAGGGCCGACGCCGGGGCCGCCGCCGCCGTGCGGGATGCAGAAGGTCTTGTGCAGGTTGAGGTGCGATACGTCCGAGCCCCACTTGCCGGGCTTGGCGACGCCGACCAGGGCGTTCATGTTGGCGCCGTCGGTGTACACCTGCCCGCCGTGCCGGTGGACGATCTCGCAGATCTCGACCACGTCCTCCTCGAACACGCCATGCGTGGACGGGTAGGTCATCATGATCGCGGCGAGGCGGTCGCTGAACTTCTCCGCCATGCGCCGGATGTCGTCGACGTCGACGTTGCCGTTCGCGTCGCATTTCGTCACCACGACCTGCATGCCGCACATCTGCGCAGAGGCCGGGTTGGTGCCGTGCGCGGATTCGGGGATCAGGCAGATGTCGCGCTTCGTGTCGCCGCGCGAGGCGTGGTAGGCGCGGATCGCGAGCAGGCCGGCGTATTCGCCCTGCGCGCCGGAGTTCGGCTGCAGGCTGACCGCGTCGTAGCCGGTGCATTCGACCAGCATCTTCTCGAGGCCGTCGATCAGTTCCTCGTAGCCGCGCGCCTGTTCCGCCGGGGCGTACGGGTGCAGCTGGCCGAATTCGGGCCAGGTCACCGGGATCATTTCCGCGGTGGCGTTGAGCTTCATCGTGCAGCTGCCCAGCGGGATCATGGTGCGATCCATGGCCAGGTCCTTGTCCGCCAGCGAACGCATGTAGCGCAGCATCTCGTGCTCGCTGTGGTGGCTGTTGAACACCGGATGGGTCAGGAACTTCGAACTGCGCCGCAGTTCGGCGGGCACCAGCGACGGCGCGCTGGCGTCGAGTTCGTCGATGTCCGGCAACGTCGCCTCGTCGCCGCCGAAGACCCGCCACAGCAGTTCGACGTCGGCGCGGGTGCTGGTCTCGTCGAGCGAAATGCAGATGTAGTCGTTCCACGCCTTGCGCAGGTTCGCGCCGTGCGCCTGCGCGCGCGCGATGAGCGCGTCGGTCCTGCCATCGGTCTTGAGGCTGATGGTGTCGAAGGCGCTTGCGTGGTGGGTCGCGGCGAAGCCCAGTTGCAGCAGGCCGGCCTTGAGGATCGCGGTGAGCCGCGCCACCCGCGAGGCGATGCGGACCAGGCCCCCGGGACCGTGGTAGACCGCGTACATCGAGGCCATCACCGCCAGCAACACCTGCGCGGTGCAGATGTTCGAAGTCGCCTTCTCGCGGCGGATGTGCTGCTCGCGCGTCTGCAGGGTGAGGCGATAGGCCTTGTTGCCGTCGGCGTCGATGGAAACGCCGATCAGGCGGCCGGGCATAGAGCGCTTGTAGGCGTCGCGGCAGGCCATGAACGCCGCGTGCGGGCCGCCGAAACCGAACGGCACGCCGAAGCGCTGGGTGCTGCCGACCACGATGTCGGCGCCCATTTCGCCCGGCGGCTTGAGCAGGGTCAGCGCGAGCAGGTCGGTGGCGAAGATGGCCAGCGCGCCCCTGGCGTGGATCTTCGCGACTTCCCCGCTCCAGTCCAGCAGCCAGCCGCTGCTGGCCGGGTACTGGATCAGCGCCGCGAAGTAGTCGTCGCCGGCGATCGCGGCATCCCATTCTTCCGCGGAATTCGCGAGCTTGACCACCAGGTCCAGCGGTTCGGCGCGCGTGCGCATCACCTCGATGGTCTGCGGGTGCGCGTCGCCGAACACCACGATGGTGTTGCCCTTCGCCTTGGCCGAGCGCTTCGCCAGGGTCATCGCCTCGGCGGCGGCGGTGGCCTCGTCGAGCAGCGAGGCGTTCGCGATCTCCATGCCCGTCAGTTCGGCGCACATCGTCTGGAAGTTGATCAGCGCTTCCATGCGGCCTTGCGAGATTTCCGCCTGGTAAGGCGTGTACGCGGTGTACCAGGCCGGGTTTTCGAGGATGTTGCGCAGGACGACGTTCGGGGTGTGGGTGCCGTGGTAGCCCTGGCCGATGAAGTTGCGGAACACCCGGTTCTTCGCAGCGATCGCGCGGATCTTCGCCAACGCATCGACTTCGGTCATCGGCTCGGGCAATGCCAGCGGCGCGGGAGACTTGATCGAGGCCGGGACGATGGCGTCGGTCATCGCGTCGAGCGAGTCGTGGCCGACCACGCGCAGCATGCGCGCGATCTCGGCGTCGTCCGGGCCGATGTGGCGTTCGATGAAGGCGTCGTGGTGTTCGAGCGAGCGGAGCGAAGGCTGGGTCATGGCGGCATCCGGGGGGTGGGGACAGGGATGTTCCGGCCCACGCGCTGCATGCGCGCGGGCGCTCGCAGGCTCGCAGCGATGCTGCTCGAAAGCCCTGCTCGCCCATCTCTGTCCTTCTGCCTGAGAGTTTGGAAACGCGCGGCGGGGAAGATGGACCGCGCGGTTTCTTGCCCCTTCGGCGCCGGCTTCGCTTCATCCGTGGCGAGCCGATCTCTCCAGAGTGTGGTCACACGGCGGTCTTCGGCCTGAGCGATTCCGGGCGGTTGCGCCTTCGGCAGCGCAGCGGGCCGTACCCGCGCGCTTCTCCCACCGTGCCCGCGAATTATAGCCCGGGCCCCGGCTCAGTCCGCGCTGAATTCGTAGTTGCCGAGCAGGTCGCCGAGGTCGCGCAGGTAGGTGCCCTCCACGCTTGCGCCCCCGCAACCGCCCTGTTGCAGGACGGTCGCGGCTTTTTCGCTGAAATGCACGGTCAGGGCGCAGCCGTCGGCCGGGGCCTGGCCGGTATCGTCGACGGCCTGGAGGATGAAGGTATCCGGGCCGTCCCACTGGAAGGTCCCGCGCTGCAGCTGCGGCAGGCCGCTGAGGACCGATGCGGCCTCGTCCCCGGCGCTGGCGAGGATCTTCGAGGCCTTGCGGTCGTAGAGGCGCAGGCGCAGGACGGCATCCCGGATCGGCGTCACCAGCAGGTTGCCGCCGCCGTCGCTGCGCTGGTACACGCCGCCGTTGCGGTAGCCCGGGCTTTCGAGCCGGTCCATGCGCAGGCGGTACTCGCGGCGCAGGCATGCCAAATCGCCCCGCGCGCATACCGCATCGATTTCGTCGTCGCGCGCGTCGATGCGGCGGATCTCCGCGAGCCAGTGGCGCTGGTCCGCGCGCACGTAGCCGCGGATCGCGCCATCCCATTCGCCGAGCGCGCGCTGGTATGCGGCGGCGATGCGCTCGTCGTATTCCGACAGCTGCGGATCGGCGCAGACCGCCTTCTCGACCCCGCTGCGCGCCTTCGCGCAGTCGAAGCTGGCGGCGTGCGCGCACGCGAACCACGCAAGCGCGGGGATCGCGAGCAGGGCGATGGACCTGCGATGGCGGATCGGCATGCGTTCCTCCTCGATCGGGGTGAAGTCCGTGGAAATCGCTTCGATCAACGCGAACGGCGCATCCACAGATACACCGGCAACCCGGCCAGCAGCAGCGCCGCGCCCCAGAGCAGCGATTCGACGCCGGTGCCGACCAGCGCGTACAGGCTGTATCCGAGCGCGAACAGGGCGACCAGCCGCCCCTTGCGTTCGCCGCGCAGCACCCATGCCGCGCTGTCGACGAGATAGGGCAGGAGGATGGCCGCGGTGGACAGCAGGATCGAGAACGTGAACAGCTGCACCAGCGAGCGACTGAAATTCGCGGCGATCAGCAGCGAGGCGAGCACGCTGCTGGCGACCAGGCCGAACGCGGGCGTACCGCCCTTGTCGAGCACGCTGAAGCGCTTCGGCATCAGCCCGTCGCGGGCGGCGGCGAACGGAATCTGCGCCGACAGCAGCACCCAGCCGTTCAACGCGCCGAGGCAGGAAATCGCGGCGACGAGGGCGATTCCGTCGCCCGCCCACGGGCCCCACAGCGCGCGCGCGGCATCGGCCATCGGCGCCGACGAATTCTCCAGCGTGGACGCCGGCATGATCCCCATCACCGCGGTGACCGCGAGCACGGTCACCACGCCGGCGAGCAGGGTGCCGAGCATGGTGGCGCGCGGGATCGTGCGCTCGGGTCGTTCGATCGCACCGGCGGGCACGGTCGCGACTTCCACCCCGCACAGGGCCCACAACGCCAGCGCGACGGTGGCGTTGATCGCGGACGGCATCGATTCGCCGCTGGGATTGAACGGGACGAAGCGGTCGGCATCGACGAACCACACCGCGATGCAGGCGAACAGCAGCAGCGGCACGAACTTGAGGATGGTCAGCAGCAGTTGCACGCGCCCGGCTTCGCGCACGCCGACCAGGTTCACGCCGGCGCAGAGCCACAGCCCGCCGAGCGCGAGCGCGGCCGCGCGCAGCGGCGTGGCCGTGGCGGCGGGGAACAGCGCGCCCACGCTGCCGGCGAAGGTCACCGCGATCGCGGCGTTGCCGCACCAGATCGAGATCCAGTAGCTCCACGCGACCAGGAACCCGGGCAGGTCGCCGAAGGCGTTGCGCGCGAACACGTACGGGCCGCCGGTCTGCGGCCAGCGCATCGACAGCCTGGCGAAGGTCCACGCCAGCGCCAAAGCGCCAGCGAGGGTGATGCCCCAGCCGACCAGGCTGACGCCGCCGTAGCGGGCCATCGACGCGGGCAGGAGGAACACGCCGCTGCCGATCATGCTGCCGACCACCAGCGCGGTCGCCATCCATGGTCCCAGCGGACGCGGATGGCTCATGCGGCGGGTGGCGCGCGGTAGGCCGCGCGCAGCAGTTCGTGGAAGTGGTGCACGCCGGTTTCGCGCAGGGGATTCAGGCGCCCCGGCACATACGACCCGGATGCGAAGCCGCGCTGTACGTCCTCGCAGATGCCGAGGTCCTCGTGCTGCACCTCGTCGCTGAAGGCGAGGTCGGCGTCGCGCTTCGCGTCGGCGTCGCCGGCCCCGCCTTCGTGGGGCCCGTCCTCGTCGAACATGTAGTAGCTGTCGAACACCACCCGGCAACGGTCGATGCCGAGCGGCACCACGGTATTGGTCTGCAGGCGGCCGGGAAGGATGTTGAGCATCGTGTTCGGCCACAGCCAGTAGTACAGCGCGTCGCCGTTGCCGTAGAGCGATGCGTCGCTCTCCAGCGGACTCCACTGCAGCGAATGCCAATCCGCGAGTTCGGTGCGGTAGCTGCGGTAGTCCAGCAACCTGTTCAGGCCGGGATGCACGTGCGGGACGTGGTAACCCTCGAGGTAGTTGTCGACGTACACCTTCCAGTTGCAGGCGATCTCGTAGCTCGCGCGATGGTGGTTGCCGTAGCGTTCCAGCCCGCGGTCCGCGCCGAGACGCGCGTCGATGCCGGCGACGAATCCGTCGAAATCGGGCGCATGCGCCGCGTCGACCGCGGCGAACACCAGTCCCTGCCAGACCTTGACCGCGAGCTGCGGCAGGCGGATGCCGGCGACGTCGAAATCCACCGCGCCCTGCATTTCCGGCGCGGAACGCAACTGGCCTTCGAGGGTATAGGTCCAGCCGTGGTAGCGGCAGCGCAGGGACTTCGCGCCGAGGCCGTCGCATTGCGCGATCGGCCCGGCGCGATGCCGGCAGACGTTGTGGAACACGCGGATCGCGCCGTCCGCGCTGCGCACCGCGATCGCGGGCAGGCCGCCGAGGTCGGCGACGACGTGGTCGCCAGCGCCGCGCAGTTGCGAAACGTGCGCGACCAGTTGCCAGGCGCGATCGAAGATCGCCGCGCGATCGAGCGCGACCATCGCCGGTTCGACGTAGAACCGCGCGTCCAGGGCAGTGGCGGTGGCGACGGGTTGCGGGGCGAGGTCGTCCATGCGTG
>JADMIO011851845.1_pt1 | contig 31818 bp, 24 predicted proteins | sample 8958161 | NCBI WGS metagenome assembly JADMIO01 (sample SAMN16585339, study PRJNA669376) | soil metagenome | isolation source: Crop rotation soil | place: USA: Cullars Rotation, Alabama | collected 2011
CTTTCCCACCGCCGTGCGGCACAAGCGTGACCGCGCCAATCACCGGCAAACCGAATTCTCTCAATCCCGCCGCGGTACCAAACGTCGGATGCAATCTGGTAAGCAGAATGGGGAAGATTATCCCGGCTCCCAGTCCAGCGAGTGCCACGAGTGACAAGAGGAGCATGCGATTGGGAAAGGACGGAGAAAGGGGAACCTGCGGCGGATCGACTAGACGGAACTGGGTACGGTCGGCGCGGTCGTCGGCCGCTTGAGATAGGTTGGCCGACTCGCGGCGCTTGACTAGTTCATCGTACTGCTGCTTCAGAACTTCATAGTCACGGTCTAAGTCCTGCGACTTCGCCTGGACCTCCGGCAGCTGCGCGCTAAGCGCCTTGACGCGCGCACTCTCTGCACGGCCCTGTTCAAGTCTCGCCTTCAAAGTTGGAATTACGGTCTGAGCGTCGACAAGCTTCAGCCGCAACTGTTCGTACGTCGGGTTGGATATTTGGGTTTTGCCCGCGGCGCCCTCGCCGGACTTTTGTTTTGCGGTGAGCTCTCCCTGCAGGTCAGAGACTGTTTTCCCGGCTGCAACCACATCAGGATGTCGGTTGGTGTAAAGTAGTCGAAGATCCGCCAGGTGACGTTTGGCCTGCGCGAGGCGAACCTCTGGCGACGCAGCCACAATCTCGCCGCTGCTCGCAATCGAAGGCGCCGCACCCACGCTGAGGAGGGCCGGGACTTGCCTCAATTCAGCGGCAAGGGCATTCCGCGTCGTGACGGCGTCTTCATATTGCTGATTAAGCTGCTTGAGTTGATGCTCCATGATTTCAGGTCGCGCAACACCGCTATCCGTGAAGAACGGGGCATATTTCGTCCGGAAATCGGCTCGGCGGTGCTCCGCCTCGCGTAGCTGCTTGCCATACTGAGCAATCTGCCCGCTTAGGAATTGCCGCGCTCTGTCCATCTCCGCGCGGCTCGAACTTGCTGCCTTCTCCGCGAAAATCGTCATCAGCGCGTCGACCACATTTTTAGCAACCAGTGGACTGCTATCCGAATAGCTAACGGACACCAAATTCTGGCCATCCGTCGTCACCTTCATATGTGCTGCCAAGTCATCAACCAGTTGCTGTCGTCTAATACTGGACATGCTTGAAGGCGCGAGATTGGCCATCACAATAACTTGCTCGAGATTGGGGCGGCTGAGGAGAGTCTGGCGCAGGTAGCTTTCGCTTTCCGCCGGAGTGGTGTTGACGATCAAGCCTTTAAGAAGCGGTGTCAGCAGACCGTTTACGTCAATAAAAGCGCGCGCATCGGATTCGAAGCGCTGTGGTATCAGCACGACGCCCGCCCAACCGGCCAAGCAAGTCACCCACGCCACCGCCAAGGCAAGCCATTTACGCTTCCAGACGGTGACGATCTGTTCAAGAACCAATAGCTTGAGATTGTCCGACGATTTACGCTCTAAGGTCATACTCTGCACTCTGGACCAACTCAGAAGAAGCGTTGCGGAATAATAAGAACGTCGCCGGGCTGAAGCTGAACATTTTGACTGACGTCACCATCTCTTATCAGACTGTCCAAATGTATGTTGTAGGATTGCTGTGCGCCGCGCTCCACCCGCACGAGCACAGCACGATCCCCGTCGGCATACTTCGTCAAACCACCTACCGCTATTATGGCATCCAATAGTGTCATGTTCGAACTGAATGGAATTGCACGCGGCTGCGCCGCTTCTCCTACGATCCTGATCTGTCGGGCATACGGACCAAGAAATTGTGTGGGAGTAACGGTCACGATGGGATCGTTGACGAATGGTTTTAGTTTATCCTGGATCACCTGAGAGAGATCGCTGGGCGTTCTTCCCGCGGCAACAATTTCGCCAATAAGTGGCATGGAGATGCGTCCGTCTGGGCGCACGGGGATCTGACTACTGAGTTCGGAGTTGTGCCAGACCACAATGTTTAGCATGTCACCGGGGCCCACTCTGTAATCGCTGGACGGAGCGTATACAGATGCTGTGCTGTCAATGGGCGCAGGAGGCAGCGTTCGTTCTACACTGCACGCCGCAATGGCGGCCGCGACCACCGAAACACCAAGCAGCCGCAGGAAAATTTGTCGCAACTGAGCCCCCAAAAGCAAATGCAACGGCCTAGTGGGGCCGTCTCGTCACCGGCAGGTACCTAAAAGGCCCCATAGTCCCGACTGCACGGCGGGTGGCTTTTCTCACACGCGCCACGTAATAACAAGCGAGGCTCTGTGGTTATGGTTTCCGTACAAGTTGGTACGAAGAGCAATGAGGCGATGGAAGGGATTGGACAACGTGAGCCCAAGTCGTCTCGCCTCAGGGGACCAGCCTCGCCTTAGGATCGTCCTCTACTCGACCCTATTTCCCAGCCAATCCCGGCCAAGCCACGGGATTTTTGTGGAGAATCGTCTTCGTCAACTGCTTGCATCGGGCAATGCTGAAGCCGCAGTCGTGGCACCGGTTCCTTGGTTCCCGTTCTCGAGGGCTCTATTCGGGCCGTATGCATCCTTGGCCCGGACCCCGCGGTACGAAACCCGTTCGGGAATTCAGGTCTCCCACCCCCGCTACTTACACCTGCCAAGAGTTGGGATGTTGCTAGCTCCTTTCGCTCTAGCTGCCGGATCCTTTCCGCAAATTTTCCAGCTTCTACGCCGGTGGAATTTCGATCTTATAGACGCCCACTATTTCTATCCTGATGGCGTTGCGGCCGTACTGCTGGGGATGGTTTTGCGAAAGCCCGTCGCCATCACCGCGCGCGGCACGGACGTGAATCTGATCCCACGATATCTACTGCCCCGCCGCCTGATACAGTTTGCGGCGGCAAAGGCGGCCACAATCATCACCGTCAGCCAGGCTTTGAAGAATGCCCTGATTGAGCTTGATGTACCCCCGCACCGGATTACAGTGCTCAGGAATGGGGTGGATCTGCAACTCTTTCGCCCCAGCGATCGAAAATCTCTTCGGGCACGCTTAGGCTTTGATGGCCGCGCGCTCCTCTCGGTCGGCCATCTTATCGACCGCAAAGGTCATCATATCATCATCTCTGCGATGCCCCGGCTTAGGGACTTCAACCTAACCATAGTTGGTGAGGGGCCAGACCGCGCGGGTCTAACTGGCTTGGCGAAAAAGCTGGGCGTAACGGATCGAGTACGCTTTGTAGGCGAGGTGCCTCACGATGAGCTGTTCCAGTATTACGGCGCGGCTGATGCGCTGATCCTCGCTTCCAGCCGAGAGGGCTGGCCAAATGTGCTTTTGGAAGCAATGGCGTGCGGAACTCCAGTTGTCGCTACCCCTATATGGGGAAATCCCGAAATCGTCTCCGAACATGCTGCCGGGGTCTTGATGCATGATCGCACTCCGGAAGCTTTGGCAGATGCTGTAGAGGGTTTGTTCCAATCCTTGCCTGATCGCTGCACGACCCGAGCATTTGCGGAGCGGTTTAGCTGGGACTCAACGTCGGCAGGCCAGCTAGAGATTTTCAGAGAGATCTCAGCGCGACGCAACAATGAAGCGTCAGGAAGCGGCCCGGGATAGTTACGTCCCGCCCTCGGACGAGATCCGGTACAAATTCGCAAAAGCGGCCAGCATTACGGAGATGTCATATTCTTGTTCAACTTTGAGCCTGTTGGCTTCCCCCACGCGAAGCCTCAATTCGGGGTCCCTCAGTACCCGAACCACTGCCGAAGCGAGTTCCGCGGCTCGTGGCGGTGTGATCAGCTGTCGGTTTTCGCTGGCTACCATCGCTCTGATGTCACCCACATCCGTGGAAACAACTGGAAGACCCGCGGCCATGGCCTCGAGCACCGTATATGGCATCTGCTCCGTATCGGAGCTGAGCGCGAAGACATCGAAATCATAGTAGTTGAGCGTGGGATCCGCCACATACCCGACAAATGAGACTGAGGACTGCATGCCACTGGCCATCACCATGCTTTCGAGAACCGCACGTTCGGGGCCGTCTCCCACAATTATCAGCTTGCAGCGTAGCTGAGAGCGGACCTCCGCAAAGGTCCTGATGAGCCGAGCAATGTTTTTTTCGGCGCGAAGTGCTGCCACGGTGCCGATGACGAGATCGCGGTCAGGCGGCTCCCCACGAGTTCGGTTGGGAAACCGAGCGCTATCGATCCCGTTTGGAATATAGTGCAACCTGCAGGGAGGAATACCCCACGAAGATTCCGCAACTTGCTTAAGCCCAAGAGAGGGCACAACTACCTGGCTCTTACCTAGCACAAGGCGACGAAACATCATTCGCCGCCTCTTCATACGGAACGCCTCGTCGGGGCCAAATCCATCTTCGATATGCACGTGACGAAGACCGTGCCACCGAGCAGGCAGTGCCCAGTCCACGGTACCCCAATTGTGAGAGACAATGTAGTCAGGCTGAACCGCTTTGATGATCTTGCCGAAGTCACGCAACCTGGAGGGGAGATCGTTGTTAGGGGCGATCCGTAAGGGTTGGATTTCCACGTCGGCCTTGATCCTGTCTAGCGACGAATAGTCTCCATTCATGGAAACGATCACGTGGCGTAGTGAACGCGAGAAATGGTTGGCCAGGCGAACCAGCCTCGTCTGTGCTCCCCCGCTGCCAAAGGCGTAGAATGCATGAAGCAGCAACGGCTTGTAGCGAACTGAGGCGGATAAATTCGAAGAACGGGTCATTCACAAAATTGGCATGGCTGGTTCGGATTTTACTCCCGTTCGAACGAGAGCGGATTTACCTTTGCACACAACGAGCTTTGACTTAAGCGGTGCTGGTGCAGTATCGGTCATAGATCGTGTGTCACTGCGCTAGACTACGGCGCGGCGCCACGGCGTTGCTGCGGGGGCGCCAGTTTTGTGTGGTATTGCTGGAACATTTGATTTTTCGGGCTTGAGCCGCGTCGGACGCCGTGCAATCCCCATGACAGAGGCACTCGCCCATCGGGGTCCCGATGCGGAAGGCTACTACTTCGACGAACATGTCGGGCTCGGTCACCGTCGGCTCGCGATTATTGATTTGGCGTCCGGCCACCAGCCGATGTTCAACGAAGACAAATCCATTGTTCTTATTTTTAACGGCCAGATCTACAATTATCAGGCGCTCCGCACCGAACTAGCTCGCGCCGGCCACCATTTCCGCACAGAAAGCGATACAGAAGTCATTATCCGTGCCTGGGAGGAATGGGGCCCGGAGAGCGTGAAACGTCTTCGAGGCATGTTTGCCTTTGCACTGTATGACAAGAAATCTCCCTTGCTGTTCTTGGCGCGCGATCGCCTCGGAAAAAAGCCGCTCTACTACTCCGTGTTAGGTAACGGCGAACTCATCTTCGCGTCAGAGCTGAAAGCTCTACTGGTTCATCCGTTCTTCCGACGCCAACTGGACCCGGTGTCGATAGACCGATATTTCGCGTTCGGCTACATTCCGGAACCGAACACTGTTTATCGAAACGTGTTCAAATTGCCTGCCGCCCACACACTAGAATTTCGTCAATCGGGTGAGCGTCCGAAACCAATCCGATACTGGCGATTGTCGGCACAAAGTACTCCTTGTAGTGAAGTGGACGCAGCGCGGGAGTTGATCGCTCGGCTTGATGAGGCCACCCGGATCCGGTTGATGTCGGAGGTACCGCTTGGAGCGTTCCTATCTGGGGGTGTCGATTCGAGCGCCGTCGTATCGTCCATGGCACGTCAAACACATTCGCCGGTCAAAACATTTGCACTCGGGTTCAATGATGAAGAGCAAGACGAACTCCACCACGCCAGACGCATCGCGGACCGCTACGGCACCCAGCATGTCGAGGGAAGTGTTAACGTTGATCCACTTTCCACATATTTGCATCAGGCCGCCGTGTTCGATGAGCCATTTGCCGATAGCTCATCCGTCCCCACATTAGAAGTATGCAGGCTAACGCGGCAGCGCGTGACGGTCGCTCTATCCGGCGATGCTGGTGACGAGCTTTTTGCTGGCTATCGCAGGTATAGCTGGCTAGCACGGACCGAACGGATGAGGCGGGCCATCCCCGCCCAGATCCGGCGGCCGTTGTTCGGAACGCTCGGTGCGCTCTATCCAAAGCTCGATTGGGCACCCCAATGGCTGCGCGCGCGCACGACATTCAGCGAAATCGCTGTCTCTACGACTGAAGGCTACTTCCGCTCCTTGTGCAAGGTGCCCGATGAAATGCGGCATGCAATCTTTTCGGGCAACATCCGGCAAGCTATCGCCGGGCAACATCCTGCTGAAGTAATCGCAGCAAGTATGGAAGAGGCTGAAAGCGACGATCCTGTGACCTGTGCTCAGTACGCCGATCTGATGACCTATCTTCCGGGGGATATTCTCACAAAGGTGGACCGCTGCAGTATGTCAGTTTCGCTGGAGGTCCGCGCTCCCATGCTCGATCACGAATTGGTCGAGTGGGCATTCACGCTGCCATCAAAGCTGAAGCTGACGGCAGGGGAAAGCAAATACATTCTGAAACGCGCACTTGAGCCCTTCGTCCCGAAGGAAAATCTTTATCGAACAAAACAGGGCTTTGCGACCAATCTTGCAGCGCATTTCCGCAAACATAGCACTCGTATATCGGACGCGCTAACGCGTGGAGTGATGGCCGATAGCGGCTTGTTTAATGTTGCAGCGATCGAAACGATTCATCGGCGACACAATTCGGGCCTGGAGGATCATAGTCAGGCACTATGGTCCCTTCTGATGTTTAGCGGGTTCCTCAGTGAGGTGCACTTCGGACCTGCAGCAACCCGACCAGCCTTGCGGGACGCTATCGCGTGAGCCGCACCCGCTTGGAGTTGTACCTGCGGGTTCAAGTGCGATGAAAATTCTATATCACCACCGGGTCCGATCTAGGGATGACGGTCAGTCCGTCCATCTGGAGGAACTGATTGAGGCGCTACGAGAGCTCGAACACTCGGTCCGCCTAGTAGGTCCCCGCGCGTTTGAACAAGACGCGTTCGGGTCCGAACCGCATCGCCTTCAAAACGCCCGATCTCTGATTCCGCCGGCGATGTACGAGATTCTGGAACTCGGCTATAACTTGGTCGCGTTTATCCGCCTGCTAGCGGTTACGATCCGATTCCGCCCAGATGTCATTTACGAACGTTATAATCTCTACAGTCTAGCGGGAGTCTGCGTAAGCAAACTGCTTAGCCTGCCGCTCCTATTGGAAGTGAACGCGCCCCTCGCGGAGGAGCGGGCTAGCTTTGGTGGGTTGGCGTTCTCAAGATGGGCCCGGGCTCTGGAAAATTGGACATGGCGGAGTGCCACAGTGGTTTTGCCGGTCACAACCGTCCTTGCCGGACATGTGGAGCGCGGAGGTGTTCCCCGCCACAAGATTCACGTCGTGCCGAACGCGGTCAACCTTACCAAATTCGCCCATGCCCCCGACGCCACCCGTAGCAAAGAGTCCACTGGCCTCTCCGGCAAGGTGGTCGTTGGCTTTATAGGCTTTGCGCGTCCCTGGCATGGACTGGAAGCGATCATCGAGCTTCTTGCACACCCCGATACTCCACAGGATTTGCATGCGCTGATTGTCGGCTCCGGACCTTCCATTGAAGGCCTCAAAAAGCGTGCAGCCGAACTCTCTGTCTCTCAGAAAGTGACTTTTGCGGGGCTAGTAGATCATGCGAAAATACCAACCTATTTGGCAGCCTTTGATGTTGCACTGGTGCCTAGCTGCGTTGACTATTGCTCTCCGCTGAAGCTCTTTGAGTACATGATCTTGGGAAAGGCCATAGTGGCGCCGGATCAATTAAACATCCAAGAGATTTTGACACACGGCCTCACCGCACTCCTTTTTTCACCCAAAGTGCCGAGCTCCATGAGCAGTGCCGTACAGATTCTCGCGACGGATTCGGACCTACGAAACCGGATCGGGACTGCTGCAAGGTCCTTGATCTTTTCACGCGGGTTTACATGGAAGCACAACGCGGAACGAGTGACAGAATTTGCACGACGCGCAGCAATGGATAGGGCTGAGCCCGTTGCCCAATGAACCTGTACGACTCTGGTGTGTTCCTACAGCCGCCTCCTGAACTCGAACCGGTTTTCGCCTCGACAAGTCCGCTCTCCTTCTTTCTCCTTCCTGAATGGTTCTGGCTGATCCACCAGTATGGATTAGCCGGAAAAAGCCAGCTCAAACTGGCGGCGGATGAAAAGCTGGGCATCGGACTCGCGCTGCTGCAAACTGGGAGGTCGCGAACGCGAGGCTGCACAAACCTTTATACCTGCGAATATGACCTGCTGGGCTGCGATCTGGAGCCCAAGCGAATGTGTGCTTTTGCAAGAGATTGCGCGGTTCAAATCCCGATTGACGTCATTCGTCTCGAAGGCATACATGTAGACTCCGCGTCGTTTGAAGCCTTCCAAAGCGGTTTCCGTAGCGCGGGCTTGGTAGTCAAATCGTATTTTGGCTGGGGTACCTGGTTTGAAGATACCAGGGAACTCACGTTCGCCGACTACATCGACGGTAGGCCTGCCATCTTAAGAAACACCTGGAAACGGAAACTTCAGGCGCTGAAGCGGTCCAGTTTCCAGATTAGGGTTCTGCAAGCCGGCGAGGACCCTAGTGCGTTTTTCGCGGCTTACGAAACAGTCCACACCTCTAGCTGGAAGGGGCCAGAGCCCTTTCCCAGATTTCTAAGGCACGCCGTCCGTCTTGCCGCCGAAAAAGGGGCGCTTCGCATGGGAGTCTTGACCATCGACCAAGTACCTGCGGCCGCGCAGTTCTGGTTTTTGTGGCATGGCCGCGCCGTCATCTTCAAACTCGCGTATGATTCCCGCTTTGCGCAGTTTTCTCCAGGAACTGTACTGACCATGCATATGATGCAATCGGTGCTCGAAAAGGATCGACCGCACGAAATCAGCTTCGGACGAGGAGATGACCCCTACAAAAAGCTTTGGTTCTCCCGGCGCCGCGAACATTGGGGCATAGAAGCTGCTAACCCACGCACCGCTATTGGTTTCGTGAAGGCAACTCCGCTGTTGGCCGCTCTCTCTCGCGATGCCGTTCTACGCAAATTCCGGAGCCGCTTCATTTCTAGGTGAAATAAAGCGCTATTGCACTAGTTTCCTTCGGTGCTCCGGCATAGAAACCATAATGTATCCGGCCCCGTTGTGCTTACTTGGGGGTTGTGAAACAAGAGTACTTTGTACCTCTACGCTGCTGTCAAATTAAACTAAGCGTACAGGTATGCGTGGGGGGCGTCATGTTACCTGAACAAGCTCTAGGCGGTTATGGCGCGTCCGCGCTTTCAAGAATGACCAACGCTTTCACTGTGGACGTGGAGGACTATTATCAAGTAGAGGCGTTCAAGTCGGTTGTCCCGGCAAATCAATGGGACCGCTGGCCACAACGAGTCGTAGCTAACACGGACCGCGTGCTCCGAATCCTCGAATCCACAAACACACATGGCACATTTTTCGTCTTAGGTTGGGTGGCAGAGCGGTTCCCCGACCTCGTCCGCCGTATCTCAGCGGCCGGGCACGAGGTCGCAAGCCATGGTTACGGGCATCAACCGGTACACGCCCAGACCAAGGCTGAATTTCGTAATGATGTCCGCCGAGCCAAGAACATTCTCGAAGAATGCACGGGAAAGGCCGTCGCAGGTTATCGTGCACCGACGTTTTCTATACGCCGTTCTAATTGGTGGGCGTATGAGATTCTCGCTGAAGAAGGGCACGCCTATAGCTCAAGCATTTATCCAATCTCGCATGACCTGTACGGTATCCCCGATGCGCCTGCCGTTCCATTTCATCCGCTAAAGGACAGCACGCTCCTCGAAATCCCAATCGCTACGATCCGCTTTCTCAAGAAAAACCGACCCTGCGGTGGAGGCGGATACTTTCGTCTTCTCCCATACGCGATCTCCCGTTGGTCCATTCGTCGAGCCAATGCGCTCGAGGGTGCACGGTGCGTATTCTATTGCCACCCTTGGGAATTCGATCCGGACCAGCCCAGGATGTCGTCGGCGTCAATGAAGGCGCGTGTACGGCACTATCTCAATATCGGCATGATGGAGGGTAGGGTTGCGAGGTTGCTGCGCGATTTTGCGTGGTCGAGAATGGACGCGCTCTTTCTCGGAACCGCGACTCACTAACACGAGCCGATGAAGACCCTCTCTATAGTAGAAGGCTGCGAAGCGAAGGGATGGGACCAGTACGTCCTCGAGCATCCCCTTGGCACATTTTTTCATTTGCGCGGCTGGCATGACGTGATTGGGCGCGCGTTCGGACACAAGACGCCTTACCTCGCTGCAATGGGACCTAGCGGCATACGTGGGGTGCTGCCGCTCACCCATGTAAAAAGCTTTCTTTTTGGAAGCTCCCTGATTTCGAATGCCTTTTGCGTTCAAGGCGGAATAATCGCCGATGATCCCGAGACCGCCGATGCATTAAGAAATCGCGCCATAGATATCGGCGCGCGTGTCGGCGCGGGTTCGATCGAATTCCGGTCGGCAGGCGTGGATAGCTGGATTGCGCGCGACGACAGGTACGCAGTGTTCCGCCGTCCCATAGAAGCAGACGATGAAAAAAATCTGAAGGCAATTCCAAGGAAGCAGAGGGCCGTCCTGCGCAAAGCAATTGACAGGCCGTTGAAAGCGGAAAATGACGAAAGCGTCGACAGGCTACACGCGGTCTACGCCGAGAGCGTCCGCCGGCTGGGGACACCCGTTTTCTCCCGCAGCTATTTCCGACTTCTGAAACAACGATTTGAGCACGCGTGCGACATCGTAACAGTAATTTGTGATCGGGAGCCAATTGCTTCGGTCATGAATTTCTATTTTCGCGAACAGGTTTTGCCTTACTACGGCGGGGGCCTTGAGAAGGCACGGGGACTCGGTGGAAACGATTTTCTGTATTGGGAGGTGATGCGGCGCGCTGCAAGCCGGGGCTACACTCTCTTTGACTTCGGTCGCAGTAAAATTGATTCTGGCGCCTATCACTTCAAGAAGAATTGGGGATTTCAGCCAGAACCGCTCCGGTATTCCTATTTGCCACTTCGTGACGGCAAATTGCCGGACGTTAATCCGATGAATCCAAAATACGGCCTGGCAACCAAGCTGTGGCGCAGATTGCCTTTGCCCGTGACCAAACTAATAGGTCCGGTAATCGTCCGGGGCATCGGATAGTGCGCGGCCTTTTGTTCCTTGCCCATCGCATCCCTTATCCACCGGACAAGGGAGATCGCATTCGCTCGTTTCACATTCTCCAACACCTTGCGTCGCGTTTTAGGATCTATTTGGGCTGCTTTTCTGATGGGGACGTGCAGCAGCAGAGCGTCAAAGCGCTTGGAGCCCTGTGTGCGGAAGTATTCTGTCTAGCACTGCCACCGCGGAAAAAGTACTTCGCGACCTTCCGAGCGTCCGTCCGGAACACCTCAATTTCCGAACAGATCTATTTCGACGTGCGCATGGCTCGTTGGGTTCGTGACAAAATTGCCCAAACGGATGTCCACGACGCGTTGATCTTTTGCTCGGCAATGTTTCCTTACCTCCGCGATTTTAGAGGTCAGCTACGCCTAGTTACCGACCTCGTCGACGTCGATTCTCAGAAATGGGCGGAATATGCTCGCTCATCTTTCTGGCCACTGTCTGCCATATACCACCGCGAGCAGCGCAAGTTGTTCGAACTGGAGACGAATGCCGTCGAAGAGTCCGACACTGCACTGTTCGTGTCTCGCGCAGAGGCTAACTGTTTTGCGAGGCTCGCACCTGCGCTGAGGCCCAGAGTGAGATCGTTGGAGAATGGAGTTGATCTAGCGCACTTCAATAAAGGTATTCTACACCCCAACCCCTTTCCAAGAACCGTCACTCCCATAGTGTTCACTGGGATGATGAATTACTGGCCGAATGCGGATGCAGTAAATTGGTTTGCGCGAGAGGTAATGCCGCGGTTCCAAAGGATCAAAAAGTCCGCTGAATTCTGGATTGTCGGTGCAGAGCCGAATGCCGGTGTGAGACAGCTCTCGCGACTCAACGGTGTACGCGTTACGGGAGCAGTGGCGGACGTGCGTCCTTACCTCGCTCATTCGGCATGTGTGGTGGCGCCGCTGCGCATAGCGCGCGGAATTCAAAACAAGGTTCTTGAGGCGATGGCGATGGCTAAAGTGGTCATTGTCACGCCACAGGCCCTTGAGGGGCTGTCCGCGGTCCCCGACCGCGAACTTTTGGTGGCCAGTACGCCTGAGGACTTCTTGCGGCACCTGTCGGAGAGCCTTTCGGGAAAGTACGACGGGATGGGTGCCTTGGCACGCACCAGAGTAGAAAAAGACTATGAGTGGCCACAAAAAATGGCCCTGTTGGATGACATTCTCGCTAAACCCCTTCCGCATTGCAGCGGCAATACCGAAGAGTCGACCGAGCTTGTGCGATGACCGCAAGTACTGTTTTCAGCAGGCTTCGCATTCCGCCCTCGGTCCTTTGGGTGGGCGGACTAATGACGGGCTGCCTCATATTTGTGGGGCTTCTGTTTCCCCGGGCTGCCGGCGGCGCAATCCGCGTTTGGATCGGCTCGCCTACGTATAACCATTGTTTCCTTGTTCTTCCGCTCAGCCTTTTTCTGATCTGGCAGCGCCGAGATCGAACCGGGCTACTGGAGATTTCCCCCAATCCTTGGTGGATCCTCCTTATCTCGGGGCTCTCCATATTGTGGCTGCTTACGGCCGCCGTGGGGGTGCTTGAGGCACAACAGTTTGTTGTACTGACGATCACAGAGGCGATGCTCTTAACTGTGCTGGGTCTTCAGACCTATCGAAAGTTCCTCGCGCCGTTCCTTTATCTGTATTTTTTGATTCCCACCGGCGCATTCCTCGTGCCATGGTTGCAGGACTTCACAGCGCGATTTTCCGTGGCAGGACTGCACCTGCTGGGAATACCAGTTTTTTCGACTGGAGCCGTAATTGAAATCCCGGCAGGTACGTTCGCCGTTGCAGAAGCCTGTGCTGGCTTGCGATTCCTGGTTGCGGCGGTGGCATTTGGGACCTTCTTCGCCATACTAAATTTCGAAAGCTGGTGGCGGCGCGGGTTGTTCGTCGCGCTTTCAATTGTGGTCCCGATAGTCGCGAATGGGCTGCGCGCGCTCGGCCTAATCGCAGCTGCGGAATGGCTTGGCAGTCCATCCGCAGCGTTGGCGGATCATATTCTGTATGGCTGGCTATTCTTCTCTTTCGTCCTCATCGCGCTGATTCTGATCGGCTATTCCTTTTCAGACCGGCGCAGCGCCGAAGGCGAGTCGCTGAAAATTTGTGAAGGTCGGTTTCAACGGATCTCTAGGCGCCGCAAACTCATAACAGTGGCGGGAATCTCTCTGATTGCAGCTGCGTCGGGGCCCATAATATTCATATTTTCGAGCAGGGTTGGCGCCGTGCCTCTTCCAGTAAGGGCCCCCGCACTGCATGCGCCGTGGATACAAACCTCTGCTTCAACAGACTGGCACCCTATCGTTTCCTCACCAGATCGGGTGTTTGCCGATACGTTTGCGGATGGGCACTTTCGAGTTGATCGGTTTGTTGCGCTGTACAGTTCGGCGATCAGTCGAAACTTAATACGATCTGAAAACCGGGATGCCGACGAGCGCGTTTGGACTTTCAACTCGGCCTCGCGCGGCAACCTTCGTTTCGATGATCAAAAAGTGTTGGTCACCGTTTCGAAGTGGTTCCGTGGTCGTCACAGTCGAATCGTCTGGTCATTCTTTATCGTAAATGGAATCGCAACGGGGTCCAGCTTCGGCGCCAAGTGGGCCCAAGTGCGAAATCTGTTTCACGGAAATCGCTGCGCCTCGGCTTACGTCGCGCTTTCGCTTAAGGACATAAATGAGGAGGTTGGAAGCAGAGTTATAGAGGACTACATCAGATCTGGGGAACCGGTGGCGTCATTCTTCTGTCCCTAGAGGGCGATGTAATGCAGAACCTTGAAGATTAGCCAGTAGCAAGAGCCCGACAGCGACAGTATCGCTCCAATGCATGCCCAGACGGGTAGCCGCGCCTCGCTCTGTGCCCGCTGATGAGACGTGAGCATGGAAATGCTCCGGTCGCGAATCATCATTAACCATAACCCCAACAGCCGCCGGCCAGCCTACCGGCGCAACGGTTATCCACTGGTAAATACCGGTCGGAGAACGGATTTTTAGCCGATTTGGTTCCAGCCCATCCGGATCAGGGAGCGTGCCCACTGATAAACAAAAGGCATGTTTCTCCAAGATTCTCAGTAACTCTGTTTACAGTTAGCAGTTCCTTACCTAAGAGTAGCCGCAAATAACACAATTGTGGGTTAAACGGGGTGGGGCCATGCGTCGGGTGTTGGGGCATATTTTTTCTGGGCCGTCACTTATTTTTGTTTCACTAGAAACGCTGATTGTCACGGTTATTTGTCTGATAACACTGGAGCCGTCTGCGGCACTCGCCGGTACGGTAACCAAGGGCGGAACTGCCACCGTGGTAGTAGCTCTGCCTGCAGCCATCATGGCGGTGATGTATTCGGGGGGGCTTTATGACCGAGATGCGCTGTTTAACTTGAAACGCGCGGTATGGCGTGCCGCCGTAATCACCCTACCCATCTTCGGCTTGGCTGTGCTGACAACGGGTGTTTTAGCCAGAACCTCTGTCGTTCCAATCTATCCTTATCGATGGGAATGGACGATCGCACTGACGGGCATCTGGCTACTCTCGGTGCTTCTTTTGCGTTTCGCCTTTCATCAGATTCACCAAAAAGGATATTTCACCCGGTCAATTCTCTTCATCGGCAGTGAACGTCATTCCACGGAGCTTGACGAGTTGGCTAACCTGCCAACTAGCGGATTTCGGGTTGCTGCAACTCTTCTCAACCAGACCGGGAGTGGCGAACCAGATCTTACCGAGCCCTTGATTAAGTGCGCTGCGAACGCCGGCGCTCGCGAGATTGTCGTTGGTTCGTTCAATAAGGATTCCCACGTGTGGCGCAATCTGGTCGACTGCCGCCTTTCAGGCCTGCGAGTTGTTGACTATCTCGATTTTTGCGAAGCCGAAGCAGGGCGGATTAGCCTAGAGGCAATGAGACCGGAATGGCTCGCGCTTTCTCATGGTTTTCGATTTAGGCGCGGCGACGAGTTTGCACGACGAGTGGCCGATGTGGTCATTGCCGTAACCGCAATAGTCATCACTGCGCCGGTCCTTTTGATTACGGCGTTTTTGGTGAAGCTGCAGGATGGAGGGCCAGTTCTTTATCGGCAGGAGCGCGTTGGCCTGCACGGCAAGAGCTTCGTTTTGCTCAAGTTTCGCAGCATGCGTACAGACGCAGAGCGAGATGGCCCGGCCTGGGCCGCGGAACGAGACTCACGAACGACTCCATTCGGCAGACTCATTCGAAAAGTCAGAATAGATGAGTTGCCGCAGTTCGTGAACGTCCTTCTGGGTGAAATGTCTCTCGTTGGCCCTAGGCCGGAACGACCGTGTTTTGTGCAGCAATTCTCGGAATCGATTCCATGTTACGATTACAGGCATTTTGTGAAACCAGGGATCACGGGGTGGGCTCAAGTCAGTTTCCGCTACGGCGTAGGTTTTGAGGACACTAAACGAAAGCTGTCCTACGACCTGTATTACGTCAAAAATCGAGGGCCAGCGCTTGATTTGTTGATTCTGCTAAAGACGATTGGGGTGGTAGTTCGCGGTGACGGGGCGCGCTAGCGCGGTTCGATGGTCTTCGCGATTTCATACGGTCTAGGTGCCAGTGCCCTTCTGGCGCTCGTATTTTTGATGCTAATCAACCGGCGTCCCCAGGCACTGGGTTGGGGCATTTTCTTCGCCTGCGTGGCGACTCTGATCTGGGCGGTTGCCGCTGCAATACAACGTTGGTGGATCCCGGGCTTTGCTCATGCAGCCGAAAGCCTGAGCTTTGGGGCATGGGTATTCCTCTTGGTTCTCGTGCTCGTCACCGCGCAGAAGGATGGCCAAAAGTCCCCGGCCATCAAATTGCTGGCGGCAGGTTCCCTTCTTTTAGCCGTGGGCTCGTTCCTTAATGATTTGCGTTTTTTGCAGGCGGGGACTGCATCATACTTCCTGCAATCCCAGATCTTTGCCCGAATTGCAGTAGCCGTATGCGGGATTTTGCTGATCGAAAACCTCTTCCGAAACACCGCTAGTGCACGCCGCTGGCATGTATATCCGTTCTGCATCGCCGTGGGGTTCCTGTTCGCCTACAACCTCTTTGCGTTTTCCGAAGCCGTTGTGTTGAAAAGCGTCGATCCGACTCTGCTCGCCGGCCGCGGTATTGTTCTTGTTCTAATCGTACCGCTTCTGGCATTGACTATGGCGCGCAACGCGGAATGGCAGATCGATGTCCATGTCTCCCGGAAAGTTGTCTTTCATGGGGCGACGTTCACTGCTGCCGGCATATTTCTCCTTTTAACAGCCGGTGTTGCAAGTTTCATTGGGCGCCTGTCAGGGGACTGGGCAGCGATTTCCAAAATTTCTTTCTTCAGCGGCAGCTTGATATTGCTGTTGACAGTCTTATCGACGGGTACGTTTCGGGCACGATTACAACGAGTTATCTCGGAAAATTTCTTCACAGCGAGATACGACTATCGAGTCGAATGGCTGCGGTCGATTTCCACTCTTTGCGGACCTGATGAAGTGCTTTCGGTGCGGGCTATTAGGGCGATTGCAGATGTGGTGGATAGCCCCGGAGGTATCCTCTATCTGAAAAACGCAGCGGGTGATTACGCGGTCGCGCAGATGCTTGGGCAAGCTGTCGAAGAACCGGTCATCATACCCCGGGCAGACTCATTCGTTGAGGCATTCAAGAACGGCAAAGCTGTGCAAATTTTGGGCAGTGACAGCAAGTCTGCAGCGAACAAGTTCGATGGGTTGTGGCTGGCAATTCCGCTGACAAAAACCGATTGCATGATGGGTTTCGTCGTTCTCTCGCGTGCGCGTGCTCCGGTGCAGTTGAATTGGGAGAGCTTCGATCTTCTCCTCGCAATTGGGCAGCAGGTCGCCGCGTTTCTCGCAGAGGAAATCGCAGCACGCCGGCTCGTGGAATCTCAGGCCTTGATAGAGTATTCAAAGAAATTCACGTTCGTCGCTCACGATATCAAGAATGTCGCCGGCCAGCTCGGAATGATGGTGGCCAATGTGCAGCGATTTGGAGAGGTCCCAGCATTTAGAGCCGACCTCGTGCGCAGCATTGAGAACTCCGTTGCAAAATTAAATGGTCTGCTCGCTAGGCTGCGGTTCAGGTCGGACGAACGCGACGAGCCGCATCGAATAGATCCAGTCATGGTCGTCAGAGAGGTCGCAGCCGAAACTGGCCGCGCGGATATACCAGTTAGCGTGCGCAGCATGATACCTGATGCCCAAGTCTACATTGCGCCTTCAGTCCTGCACTCGATTCTCACGCATGTCATCAACAACAGCACAGAGGCGTCTTCTCCAGGCGATGTGATTACCATCGAAGTCAGCCGCCGCGACGGAAACATCGTCATCGATATTATCGATGAGGGGTGTGGAATGAGCAGCGAGTTCCTACGGGACCGCCTCTTCACGCCGGGCCACACCACGAAAGCAGATGGCCACGGAATGGGGGCCTTCCAAGCGCGAGAACTTGTCCGCGCCGCCGGAGGCGATATGACGGTCGCAAGCAAGATGGGTTCTGGCACAAGGATGAGCATCATTCTGCCGGATTGCGCAGAAGTCGTGACCGATTTGCCCCGTAGCAGAGCGTTAGTGGGATGAGAACGGGCAAGCTCGACGTCTTGGTCTTGGAAGATGATGAAGGTCTGCAGGCGCAATATCGCTGGCTTTTGTCCGACTACCAGGTTCTATCCGCTCGTACTCGCGCCGAAGCCAACGAAATCGCCCGCGCCCAACGGCCCGCTCTGGCGGTCGTTGACTTGGGACTGCCCCCTGACGCGGACGGCATGACCGAAGGTTTGGCCGCGGTGTCGGACATCCTAGGCGTGAACCCGGGAACCAAGGTGGTTGTGGTCACTGGTAATGAAAGCCTCGACGGCGCAAATCGAGCAGTCGCCGCTGGAGCCTACGATTTTTTTCAAAAGCCCGCGGAGCCCGATCTCTTGAAGCTGATCTTGGGCCGGGCGGCGCGCCTCTTCCAGCTCGAGCAGGAGAACGCAAGGCTTGCGACTTCGCTCTCGCGCAGTTCCTCCACCCGAATCCTGGGTGCCAGCGCGCCAATGCAGAAGGTTCTTCGCGATATAGAAAGGCTGGCGAAGACAGACATTACCGTGCTGATTACGGGGGAGAGCGGGACGGGGAAGGAACTGGTTGCCGAAGCCATCCATCAGCTGAGCCCTAGGGCAGCAAAACCGTTCGTGGCCATCAATTGCGCGGCCATTCCGGAAAGCCTGCTTGAAGCGGAGCTATTTGGTCACGAGAAGGGAGCTTTTACCGGCGCCATTAAACAGACCATTGGTAAGATCGAGAGCGCTAACAGTGGCACGCTTTTTCTCGACGAAGTTGGTGATATTCCACTCGGGACGCAGGTAAAGCTCTTACGCTTTCTGGAGGACCGAATCGTAGAGCGTGTCGGCGGTAGGCAGTCTATCCGAATCGATACCCGAATCTTAAGTGCAACAAATCAGGATTTGCCCAAGCTCATCGTGGAGGGCCGGTTCAGAGAGGACTTGTACTACAGGATAAACGAAGTCGCGATCCACTTGCCGCCCTTGCGCGAGCGAGGTGGGGACGCGTTGCTGCTCGCTAATTTTTTCCTCCGAAAGTACGGAAAGGAATTCGGTCGTTCGTTCCGCGGTTTCACAGCTGACGCCATTAGTGCAATTCGGGAGCACCCGTGGCGTGGAAACGTGCGGGAACTGGACGGGCGGACCAAACGCGCAGCCATAATGGCGGAAGGCGCCTTGGTCGCAGCAGGTGATCTAGACCTCGCAGCGCCGGCTAACGAACGGTCCCTCAATCTGCGGGAAATCCGACGACAGGCAGAACGAGAGACGATAGAGATCGCCCTGGCCCAAGCGGGTGGAAACGTTTCGAAGGCGGCCGGGCTGCTGGGTGTCAGCCGCCCGACTCTCTACGATCTTCTCGATGAGCACGGAATGGCTGGGTCGCGGAGCAGCAATGCCGCGGAATTGAAAGGATGAATCCAGTGCGGATGACGTTACGAGTTTGGATCACAACCTGCGGCACTGCTTTACTAGCGGCCCTGCCCTTGTCGACCGCCACAGCTGGCCCAGCCGATTCCTATCTCCTCAGCGCGCGTAAACTGGAAAATTCCAAAGACTTTAAGGCAGCGGAGTTAGAGCTGCGGAACACTGCGCAAGCGGAGCCCGGCAACAGCGCGATCCATCTGGAACTAGCGCAGGTTTACTTAAAGCTCGGAGACCCCAACTCGGCCCAAGCACAGCTGTTTGCGGCGCATTGGCGAGGCGCAAAGGACGATGCTGCTGCACCGCTGATGGCCCAAGCGATGCTTCAGATGGGTCAATTTGGGGACCTCCTCAAGAATATACCCCCAAGCCACAGGCCGCCCAAGGTGGAGAGCCTAGTGAGATCGTACAGGGGAATGGCCGCACTCGCGCTGTCCGATTTCAAGACGGCGAAAGACATGTTCTCCGATGCCGAAAGGTTAGATCCCAAATCTGCAATTCCAATTATAGGGACGGCGCGCCTATTGCTCCAACAAAGGCAATACTTGGCCGCTCAACAAAAGGCCGAGCAAGCACTCAGAGCGGATCCACGAGACGACGACGCTGTAGAGATTGAGGCGCTTTCCCTTGCGGGATTGGGAAAAGGCGATGCTGCCTTGCAGTTGCTGGGCCGGGCGATTGCAGCGAACCCCCACAATTTTCGTGCACTGATTGATCGCGCAAATTTGCAACTGCAGCAGGGCAAGGTCGAGCTCGCTCAAGCCGATGTGGCGCGCGTTCGTAAACTGGCACCCGGAAATGCGGTCGCTTTGGTGCTCCAAGCCTTCATCGACGCCCAAAAGGGAAGATACAAAGCAGCCGACGAGATTTTCGGGAAGCTGCGGGGCGTAATGACAAGCTTTCCGGCGGCTTACCTAGTTGCGGCGCAAGTAAAGCTGAAGCTGAACCAGATGGATCAGGCAGAGGAATTCACAAAGAAATTCCTTGCTCAAGCCGGTGACGAGTACAAAGCGTACCAGCTGCTGGGCGTGATCTCGATGAAGCGCGGCAAACTCGAAAGTGCCTTGGCTTCGCTGGAAAGGGCCAACCAGTTAGCACCGAAAAATGCGGAGGTTCTAGCACTCCTCGGACAAGCCTACGTTGCTCACGGAGATTTGGATAAGGCGAAAGAGGTGTTCAACCAAGCAGCTTTGCTGGCGCCAGGCGACGCGTCACTGGCCACTCGGCAAGCACTGATTGATTTTGCATCCGGCGACCAGGAAGCAGGTCTTGCTGAGTTGCGGAGCGTCTTCAAGAACGGCAAGGGGACCCTTCTGGCAGGCCCTCCTCTAGTACTCGAATCGCTTCAGTACGGCCGAATAGATGAGGCAGGGACAGCTGCCATGGCCCTGGTAAGGCGTGACCCCGCAAATGCCAACTATCAGGAGCTGCTTGCAGCTGTGAAAACCGCCCAACGGGATTTCCCGGGCGCCGAAGCTGTACTCCGTAAGCTCCTGCAGAAGGATTCGTCCCTAGTTTCCGCTCGCCGTGATCTTGCGCAGATTTACATGCAGACGCATCGAGGTGAGCTGGCGAAGAAGCTCTACCAGGACCGACTATCTTCGAAACCCGATGACGTCGAGAGTATGCTGCAGCTCGCGAATATTGCCTTCAGCGAGAAAGATGATCGGGGCGCGGCGCAGTGGCTGGCCCAAGCGCAATCTCACGTGGGATCGGATCCGGGTCCCACCCTACGGCTGATCGCCTTTCTCGAGGCACGGAAGAAATGGGCAGAAGCTATTGCCCGCGTCGGCGCACTCCAACGAAAATTCCCGAAAGACGCATCCGTGCGAGACGCTGCCGCGTATGCCTACTTTGTTTCCGGCAACGGGGCAGCCGCTCTCGCGGAGTACAAGAAAGCCGCTGCGGCGTTTCCGAATTCAGCGCCGATATGGGCTCATTACGCGGGCGCCCTTGCGGCTGGGAAAGACTTCATTGGAGCTGCTGCGGCTACATTGCGTGCGGCACACCTAGATCCAAGGAGCCTCGATCTCAAGCGTGCATACGTCACACTCTCGTATCAGGCCCACGGTGTCGGCGGCGCCGTTACGGCGAGCCAGAAAGTGTTCGCTGATAGAATGACGGCAATGTTAGTGGCTACCGATATTTTGGAGGCAAACAACAATCGTGCCGCAGCCGTAGCTCTATTGGAGAAATTTCTGAATGAGAAACCTACTGGCGTAGCAATTGCAAGACTGGCTGTTCTGTACCAGCGAAACAACCAGATGGATAAGGCCATCACGTTAAGCGAAGAATGGAGCAAGGCGCATGCCACAGAGTTTTCGCCTCGATTGATCCTCGCTCAGTTGTACAGCAGCGTGGGGCGCTTGGCGGAGGCTCGTTCGCAATACGAATGGCTTGCCAGCAAGCAACCTGACAACCCGGTGATACTAAACAACCTCGCTTGGTTGTATTCGCACGATCATGATGCTCGTGCGCGGCAGACGGCTGAAAAGGCCCTGCGCTTTGCCCCGAATTCTGGAGCCGTTGCAGACACGCTCGGCTGGATCTTGGTAAATGAAGGTCAGCCGAGCGACGCCATCAAATATCTGCAGCAGGCAAGCGCCCGCATGCCCACAGATACAACCATCCAATACCACTACGCGGTGGCGCTTTCGAAGACGGGCAAAGCCGATCAGGCTCGGGCTGTTCTAGAGAAGGCCTTGACCTCGAAGACCGGTGCGGGCTCAGTTTCGGAGGCGCGCGCTCTGCTCGCATCTCTGAAAGCACCGCATTGATTCAGAAGCCGGCCGCTTGATTGAGGTGCCCGCCGAAGCGCCAACAAGTGGCTGCGACGCCCTCCTCCAAGTCGACTTCAGGCTAAATCCCATAAGCCGTCTGGACGAGGTCGAGGCTCTTTGGCGGGGCCTGGAACGCAGGGGAAGTGGTTCAGTGTTCGTGTCGTGGCTATGGATCGGTACGTGGCTCGCTGCTCTACCGAACCGCATCCGGCCGTTCCTGCTTACAGCAACCTGCCATGAGGAAGTCTGTGGCGCGGCTATCCTGATTCCGCGCATTGGGCGAGAGTTTGCGTGGAGGAGTCGCGACCTGCACTTCAATTCTACGGGCGAAGGCTCGCTCGATGGCATCACGATCGAGCACAATGGCTTTGTGGGTCCACTTGAAACCGTCAAGACCTTGTGGCCGCCGCTCCTGCAATGGTTCGCGCGCCAGAGTGACTTTGAACGATTAATTGTCCCCGGCATTTTTCGACAACCGATCAATGTGGCCGGTACCAATTTGTTCAGCAACGAAAGGCCCTCTCCAGCCTACGCATCCTCGCTGCCGCTGAACGGAAATCGCGACGCAATCGCGAGCGCAATTAGTCGGAACTCGCGCCAACAACTCAGACGAAATTTGCGGACATTTGAAAGTGTCGGTCCTTTACGGTGCGAACGGGCGGATACAGTCGAAACAGCTCTCTTGTGGTTTCAGGCCCTCAAGGAACTGCACATAGAGTCTTGGACTAACCGCAACAAAAGGCATTCCTTTCATAATCCATTCTTCGAGACCTTCCACCGAGAAGTTATTGCCAGGGGGGTGGGCCAGGGCACTGTTGATTTGCTGCGAATTTCCGCTGGCACCTCTGCCTTGGGTTATCTGTACAATTTTCGAGATGGCGGTCGCATCATCGCGTACCAGAGCGGGGTCGACCAAAAGATGCGTCATAACCGGCCGGGATATGTCGCGCATCTCTTGGCGATGGAATTGTGCGCACAGACCGGCGCGACTCACTACGATTTTCTCGCGGGCGATAATCAGCTGAAACGAACCTTCGCTAGCGAACGCTACGCGATGTCGTCATGGACCTTCGCACGCAAAACATTGGCTGCCCGGCTCACACACACGGCCCGCGTCGTTTCAAAAAGGCTAAGATCCTAAACAAAGAAAAAGCCCGCGCACGTAACGCGGGCTCCTTCTCACCCAAAAAATCCGGAACTCAGGTGCCAGAGTTTGTATCGCTCTTTCGGCGCCATCCCATTCCGCCGAGCGCGAGCAGACCCATTCCAAGAAGCGAAAGCGACATTGGCTCGGGAACGGCTAGCGCGGAAATCTGGTCCCCAGCCTGGAGGTTTCCGAGTCCATTGATCGTAATGGTGATGATTTCCGTCACCGAGAACTGCCCGCTCAAACTCTTTAGTACGCTTGAGTTCTTTGATTGGGCAAAGTTTGAGCCCGATGTCGCGAAATCATCCAGGAACTGCGCCGCACCATGCAGACCGCTATTCGTAGCATCGACGTAAAACGCCCGGTCCACCGTGGCGTTTACTTGGGAGCTGCCCCAATTCATGAGGAAATTCGCGAGAGTACCAAGCGAACTAAGGTTCGTTTCGGTGATATTGATCGTGAGAGTCTGTGGCCCATGTGCACCGGTATTGGCAACGTCTATAGCCGAAATGCCGAGCAGCGGGTTCCCGCCCGTACCATTTACGCCTATCGCGTTCAGCTGGTTAATGGTGAAGAAGCCAAGCGTGCCGCTAAAGCTCGCAAAGGTGTTCGATGTGTCCGTAGCAAGCGTGCCGCAGCCAGTCTGCCCCGTGCATGAGATGATCAAATCGGCTTTGGCAGGGACGGTAGCGAACGCCGCCAACCCCAGTAGGCCGATTATCGCAGATTTTCGAAAGCTAAACATCTTGGTCTCCTAGCCACGCGATCATGTCCCGCTTTGAGAATAAGCAAGAGGTGTGCCAGCGTGAAAAGCACAGCAATTACAATCGCTTACGAAGACTCCTTCATTGGATCCCCCGTAACTGTAAAGGCTTTCGACACCTCGGGCCCGACTACCCGCATCGTGTCTGCGGCGTCGTGCACAGTACTGATGTCCGTCCCTGCACAGGTTCTGTGCGCAAGGAAGGGGTCTATTCCGCGACCTCAGCATCGCGCAACTGTTCGATGAGAGATCGAAGCTGCTGCCTTACCTCATTCGCCGAAAAATTGTCGCGAACACGTGTCTCAGTTGAAGGTGGGCCGCTGGCAATCTGCCCCTCGGCTCCTTCAACTATCGGACTGGGTTCCGCACTAGACGTCGCCGCTTGTGAACTGGATGCCGCATGACTATCGAGCCGCTGCGACAAACCAGTCAAACGCAATGATAATCTGTACACGCTGGAGCCCAACCCCACGCAGCAGAAGAGCGTCGCCAGAAGAAGCGCGGCTAAAATCTCGAACCGATGAAAGCTTATCCACTGCCACATCGCCTCTAACACCGATGTTTCCCGACGTCTGAATAGCGACAACTTAGTACTATCCGCAAGAGAACGCCCTTGGTGACCGGTCTCTACGCGCGTCCGGGCCAGGGATCGCTTCGGGTGATTAGGGCAGACGCCACAAGCGAATTGACTGGGCGCTGCCAAGTTTGACGGCATGCTTGAGAAGCCCAACAAATACGCCCTTGCCGCCCTGAAGGACCGCCGCGCTACTTGGGCCGGCGAGATATCCCGGCTGAAGCGCCAGCCCGGCTGGCGACAGAAGCAGCTAGATGACGTTGACGCCTGCATCACCATCTTTGAGGCCAGGTTCTCCGTTAACCCCATAGTCGTGAAGCGTCCCGCAAGCGCGTGAAGCTGCACGGACCAGGGGAGCTGTCCCGTTCGAATCCGGACATGCTACGGTGGGCAGGAAAGCCGCTAGGCAGGCCGCGTTGTGGCGATCTCTCGAAAGCCCAAGGCCATGAGCCGATGTGGCGCTCGCCCTGAAGCGTCGCGTTAACAGCAATATCCAGTATCTGCATCGGGTTTGCCGCCTGCCTGAGGAAGCATGGGAACAAAGGTACTGTGGAGCACTGTCGCTCCATTGTGTTCCTCGGAAATAGGGCGCTAGGTACAGAAAGCCTATGCTGCGCGCCCTAAAGCCCTCGATAGCGCGGCGTCTGGTCAGGGCCGGATAAGCCCTGGGCTTACCCCCTTGGGGGAGTATCCGGCCCGCCTCTTGCGCTACGGTTTGATTCTCACTTTTGCGCTGCCAGTCGTCGGCAATGTCCTCCGATTACCGTCTTGCGTCTGTGCCGTATGTGGCCGCCGCAATAGCGCCCCGCCTTGATCCTCGCCAAGTAGGGGACGTGCAGCTCCTTTGCGGACTTTCCACTGCCATTTTACTTTCGCACCCTCATCCCGGCTTAGGGTCGGCGGAAGGAACGGCCTGACGCGTCCCTGCGCTGATTTAGGGCAGCTTCTGCGTATGGCGGCTATTCCCCTCGCCCTTTTTTTCCGTAGGCGTATATTGCGGCGCGGACCGGCTCCAACTTGCTTCGATCCCTCCTAAAACGGCACCTAGCGATAAGGCCATGATGGCGTCTGTCACTTCCGCAGAACGCCCTGGCAAATGCGTTTCGACAATGCTCGTAACGAAAAGCAAGGCCGCGACTGCGATTGTAATTTTCCAAATTGGCGGGCCGGCAGTGCTGGAGATCCAAATGAGACTTCCGTACAAGAAAACCTTCTCGAAAAAAGATTGGACGCCAACCTCCAGCGAGCCGGATAGGAAGCTGCGAAAGGGCACCCAGCCGAAAGCGGCTCCCTTGACCCTAAAATCGAGGGGTTCGAGCCGTTCGGCGATCATGCTGGCAAACAGGACTCCGGCTACGACATAAGCTGCCCACTGCCGCTGCTCCAGGAAGAGCAGCCACACCGCTATTGCGATGCTGCACCCAAGCAGCTCCGACGGCGAAATCGACTGTCCAACTATTAAAACCTTTGCGGCCAGAACTGTTGCGGGAAGCAGTACCGTTACAGCCCAGGGGTTTCGCAAATGAGTGGCCCTTGCCACAAGAAAACTCGCGGTGAGCCATATCGCGAAGTAACGAAATCCGTCCTGCGGATTGAGCACCGGTTGGAAAAAAATAGGCTTCAAACTGGTCCAATATTTGTGAAGATCGATCGTTGGAACGTACGGAAATAGTCGATAACCCAACATAGCGACCAACAGGACGCAGGGGATGGCCTCAATCCGGCCAGTCTGGAAGAATGCAGCATGCCGGCGAATCACGCCCCCTGTAACGGCCCCGACGCATGTTCCGAGGGTGTTGAGATAGATATCGGATGCGCTGGTGACACGCCCCTGGTCGTAGAATTGTAAGACTTCCATACCGGATGAGAAAAGACATCCCCCGAGTCCTGCCACCCACACGGGCACTGGCCGGTTGATTGCCAACGCGATAGAGGCCCCGAGCGGAACATACAGCAGGATATTGGCAAGCAAATCGCCACGACCGTTAGGCAGAGCAGCCCAGTTGCTCGTCAATGCTGCTATCGGACTTCCAGCACGAAAATGAAAATCATACGGGTACAAGGAGCCATGCAGGATAAGGATGGCGATCGCGATTAGAAATAGCCCAGAGTGACAACTAACGATCCGTTGGTAGCGATTCATCTTTGCATGCAAAACCAAGTCAAACAACACCCTTACAAAGGATGGACAAATGTCATGTCAAGCGTCGCCAAAATCCCCAGCAGCAACGGGACATCACGCACTTTGACGAAGCTGCGCGCCTTCGCGCCCACGGTTTTGGAGCCACGTCGCTAACCGATCCGCCTCGAGCGTTCGTGATCTCGTCCGAAGTATACCGCAATCAATTGGGATACGACCAATCACATCACTAGTGAGCCATCCAGACGGACAGGGGTTAAGAACCGCGTTACTCGTGAACATCAACTCGTACCCGAGAGCTCTGGCTTCTCCCACCAAGCGAGCATCCCAGCGGCCATGTGGAAACGACAGTGTCGGAATTCTGTCAACCAACAAAATTTCGCAAAGCTGGTCGCGCGCAAATTTCATATCCTCTACAGCTTGCGGTGTGCAGGTTAGAGGTAAATGCCCTGCCCCGTGACTGCCGATCATGACCCCTTCCCGATGCAATTCCTGCACTTCGGAAGCAGAAAGCATCATAGCGCGCGTGTATTGTGACGACAGTTCCTTTGTCGCGCCTGCTAACGCTTCTTTCCGACGTTCAGCGCCTATCGAAGAATACAAAGCTAACAGGCGAAGGTCGGCAGGCAAATCACAGCAGTCGAGAAGCTGACTTCGTTCTGCTACGACAGCGCTTAGTTCTGAGTATTCGCACCTTCCTGACCGCAGGGACCACAACAATGCCTCCTGCCACCAGGTAATTGGGTCGCGTACCGCTTCCACCGCAACAAAGACCGTCCAGGGTTCACCGCGCAGTATCGTCCGTGCCCATTCAAAGTTGTCGCCCCAGCCATCATCGAAGGTAATCATCAGTGGCCATGGGGGCAGTCGATGAGTGCCTCTACGAGAATTCAGCAAATCCACACCGGACACCAAATTGTACTGTTGACGAAAAAAATCCAGGCAGCCAGCTAGGAGGTCTGGGGTTATGGTGTAGGTTGGATCAGCACCCACTCTTGCTTGGGCATCTTCGGGTAGCACGCGATGAAACATCACTACTGTCAGATGTTCCCGATCGCGAAGCCGATGCACCAGATTAAGTACACCGGAATAGTGTGCGAGTTGCCGGGCAGCAGACCGCCAGCTCAACTTACGGCTCCAAATCCAAGTCGGTGTTTGAGCCAAAGAATTGGTGGGGCAGCTCGCATCAGGTAAACCAGGCTTTCAAAAGGGTGATATCCTAAACCCACCGAGCGAGAGATAAGCCGTAATCCAGACCAAAATTCACCTCGGACATAAGCGACACGCCCGAACCGGTTATACCGTTCGCCCAGAATTCTCCGGATTTCAACTTCCGTTAGCCGCGGCCGTTGAGAGCTAATGTGCCGCTCAATCATTGGCAACGTGTAATCAAGCAGGTCTTCCAGCGACCACCGTGAAAGGCTGTTCGTCCGGAGGTGCACGCGCAACAAGGTCTCGGGCACATAGCCTAACGGGCCACTAGCGGCCAATCTGATCCACATATCTTGATCTTCGCCGATCTTCAGTGACTCGTCGAAACCCCCTAGGGCCACTAGGTGGCGGCGCCACACAACAACAGAAGGCGTCGCGATAAAGTTCGATGAAAGCAGCGCTTTCCATGCTTCGGAACCAGCAGCGATGCGCGCTCCACCATAGGTATTTCCAAGGTTTGTCCCACTCTGTGAGATCGAATCGGAGTCACAGCTGACAAACCACAAGCGGGGATCAGCCGTCAGCCAGGTAAGTTGCTTCTGCAATTTAATTGGCAACCATTCGTCATCTGCATCGAGAAAGGCAATCACCTCTCCATTGGCGGCCTGCACCCCAATGTTGCGCGCTGCAGCGACACCCTGATGCTTTTCCATCCGAATCAGCTTGATGCCGACTCTGTCATATTGCTCGACTACCGAGCGAGTATCATCAATGCTGCAATCGTCGACAACAATCGTCTCCAAAGGCGGCCGAGTCTGACATGCAACCGAGGCCAAAGCTCGGCGAATCGTATGTCCGGCATTGTAGGCCGGGACTACGACACTGACGTTGGGATATGAATGCGCTTCGAGTTTCATTGAGCTGGTGGCAGATTGTTTACTCGATGGTCCCAGGAGGCACACCTCGTTAGGTAAGATACCATGAATCGTGGAGACGGGTAGCCGAGGGCAGCGGAAAAGAATAGGCAACTAGGATTCATGAACGGGCCGTCCATCAGCCAGAAAGCAATGCTGCCCATCGATGAGGGAGGTGTTGTAGCGTTCCCAACCTCGGCGAGACCGCGCTTACTATTCATCATCGATGCTGAAGAGGAGTTTGATTGGAGCGCGCCCTTCTCCCGGGATAGCATCAGCGTTACGAACATATCTGCACAAGCCCAGCCCCAGGCCATTTTCGCTCGCTATGGTATACGGCCGACGTACGCGATCGACTATCCAGTCGCGACGGACAAAAAAGCGATCGAGCAATTGTCGGAGCTTTGCCAATCCGGTGCCTGCGAAATCGGGGCACAGCTTCACACTTGGGTAACACCTCCCTACGACGAGCCACTATCGGAACGAAACAGCTTTGCGAACAATCTTCCAACAGACCTTGAATTGCGTAAGGTACAACGACTTACCCAAGCGATCGAGGAGAACTTCGGCTGCGCGCCAAAAGTTTACCGCGCCGGCAGGTATGGCGCCGGCGCTTCCACGCCTGCGATCCTCCAGGACTTAGGCTACGAAATCGATTGCAGTGTATTGCCGGGGATTCCCTCAGCGCCTTTTGCTCCAGACTACACATTAGCACCAGGAAGGCCGTACTGGCTGGCTTCGACGAATGCTTTATTGGAAATCCCTGTGACTATTGGCGACGTCGGTTTTGCGCGGCATCTAGGGAAGGGAATGGAGCGCGTTCTTCTCTCTTCGGTGGGACGCCGTGTCAAGCTGCCAGCAATTGCTGCTCGTACACGAGCATGGAATCGCGTCAGACTCACCCCCGAAGGAAGCACTCTGAAGGAATGCAAGCGTTTAACGCGGGCTTTGTTGAGCGATGGCTATCGCGTATTTGTCGTTAGCTATCATACACCCTCACTGTTGCCCGGTAGGACTCCATATGTAAAAAACAACGAGGAACTTCAGAGGTTTCTCAAATGGATCGACGGCTATTGCGAATTCTTCATGACAGAGGCACTAGGTGCACCATCTACGCCTACCGCTGTACGGCAATGGGCGCTCGATTTAAGCGGGCAGCGGCACGCTAACATTTAGGATCTCGAGAACAAGCGAGCGACTTAGCTGTGAATGCAACCCTCTACAGCATCGGCTCGCTTCCTGAAAAGCTTGTACTCCGTTGGAATGAACTTCTCGCGACTCTCGTACTCAAGAGCGCATTCCTCAGCTATAGTTTTTGCACGGCTGTGGAACGTGTGCGTGGTGGAGTTTTCGTTCTACATATCCAAACGGCGGATGGTGCAGAGGGTTTTCTGCCGTTTCAACACACAAAAGGGCGAAGGCTCTTTGGGCACGCCGCGAAGGTAGGCGGAAGTCTGGCCGACTACTTTGGTGTGATAGGGAACATTCAAGGGGCACTGGACGTAGCGGAGCTGCTCAGATCTGCGCGCCTCTCTGCACTTAGGTTCGATCACGCAGTACCGCAGCTGTGTCCCTTCATCATTCTCGATAAAGAAGTGGCCTTCGGTGTACGTCTTCAGGTCGCCACGTTTCAGGATTTCACATCCATTCTGGAGAAGAGAAACAAGAAATTTTTGAGCGAGGTCAGACGGGGTGAGCGCCGTCTAGAAGCTTTAGGACCGCTTGAGTTCGAGTGGCATTCTCGCCTGAACGAAGTTGGTGAACTGATAGATTCCAAACGCCAGCAATATCAACGCACTGGCAGCGTCGATGCGCTTGGGGCAATTTGGCATCAGCGACTTTTAAGAGAACTGGCTGCCACACCGTCTTCGCCGTCCTGCGAAGTGATCTTCTCAAGGCTCCTGGCCGGTGGCGTACAGATCGCCTCTCATCTGGGGCTCAGATGTCATGACACTTTTCACTTTTGGTTCCCTGTATACAGCCTACACTTAAGACGGTATTCGCCCGGCCATATTCTATTCTTCAAAATGATCGAACAGGCGTCTCAAGAAGGGGTGGTGACGTTCGACTTCGGAGAGGGAGTATCGCACTACAAAATGCAATACCAGGGCGAAGTCTACGAGCTGTCTAAGGGAGTGATACGACTCGATAGCTTGGCCGGGCGCGTTGAAGGAATTTTGCAGTCACTGAGTTGGAGATTGCACGACCTACCGCGCTTCCGATTCCCTGTTGCTCGAATCCGGCCGACCCAGTTGCAAAAAAATGGCTAACGCGCCCGATATTGAGCATTCACCAGGACTTCACCTATTTCGCGGTTCTGTCTGGATGATCGCCTTGCGCTGGGGTTTGCGACTCACCGGCTTGCTGAGCACGATCATACTTGCCCGCCTGCTTTCACCAGCAGACTTCGGCATCGTGGCAATGGCTATGGTCATAATCGGGGCACTCGAAGTCCTAAGCCAAAGCGGCCATAAGTTGGCGATCATTCGGCACACCGCGCCGTTAAAGGAGCACTATGATACGGCTTGGACTCTATCCATAATTCTAGGTTTTTTGATTGGCAGCCTTGTATGGATTGCTGCGCCCGCGACCTCAGTGCTGTTTCATGAGGCTCGAGTTATCCCAGTGATGCATTGTCTTGCCTTCCGCGCGGTGCTCGGTGGGTTTGAGAACATCGGCGTCATTGATATGCGACGCAATTTAAATTTTGGCCGTTTCTTCTTCTACAATATGTACGCCAAACTCGCGTCGTTTTGCGTAACTATCGTACTAGCGTTCGTTCTAAGGAACTATTGGGCCCTCGTTTTTGGTATTCTAACAGGACAGCTTAGTCAAATCCTTCTTAGTTTCGTCATGCATCCATTGCGACCGCGATTTTCGCTGTCTCGCTTTGGCGAGCTATCATCGTTCTCAATGTGGAATTTAATGAGGGCTCTCGGAAACTACTTGAGTGGGCAAGTCGATCAACTTGCTGTGGGCGCGGCATTTGGAACAGCACCCATGGGAAGGTACGCTGTGGTGAACGACCTCGCATCGAGCGCGACGAGAGAGATCAACGAGCCGATGGTAGCGGTTCTATACCCCGTTATGGCGAGGCTTCAGCATGACCGTCGCACCCTCACCGATCTGTATCTAAGAGTATTGTCGTGGTCTGTAATAATCTGCACGGCTACCGGCGTCGGAATTGCGTTAGTTGCACACGATATCGTTGAAGTTGTCTTGGGCCCGAAATGGATTAGCGCTGAAAGCCTCGTCGTTTGGCT
>JADMIO011618428.1_pt1 | contig 31816 bp, 29 predicted proteins | sample 8958161 | NCBI WGS metagenome assembly JADMIO01 (sample SAMN16585339, study PRJNA669376) | soil metagenome | isolation source: Crop rotation soil | place: USA: Cullars Rotation, Alabama | collected 2011
TGACTGACGTGTTCTTTATCGCCACCAAGCGGTAAAAGCAATCCGCCATTTTTTATTTCATTGGGATCATTCGAAGATACTCCTTCTTTTGTAAGGGCCCAGCCTGATGGCATGGGTTCATTCTTTCTTTGCAGGATCTCGAGTTTGCCATTGGCAGCAGTTGTTGTTGCAAAGTCGGCAACGAATGCCGGTTGTTTGCCTGCGGGAATAGTAATAGCGATCGGGTTTGTACCCAACATTCTTTCTTTAGAAAAAGTTGGCGCAACCAGTGCCGATGCATTTGTCATCGCCATACCGATCATATCATTTTCCAAAGCCATCATTGCATGATAGCCTGCAATACCGAAATGATTGCTGTTCTTAACACTTACCCAACCGGTACCTGCCTGCTTTGCTTTATTGATGGCAACCTGCATGGCAAACGGCGCAACAACAAGGCCTAACCCCCTGTCGCCATCAACAACTGCTGTTGAAGGTGATTCATGAACGATCCGGATGTTTGGTTTTGAGTTCACTCTTTTGACTTCCCAGAGCCTTATGTAACCACTAAGCCTTGCCACCCCATGACTATCAACCCCACGCAGGTCTGCCGATAGCAATGCCTGTGCAGCTGTGTTTGCATCTGCTTCACTGCATCCGATCTTTAAAAAAATCTCCTTTGAAAAATTAAACAGGCGTTGGTAAGAGAAGTTGGTGCTCATTTAACAAAAGTAAGGGCTTTTGTTTTGAGGGAAATTCTAAATTTGAGAAGATTATTTAGAGCTGCTCCAATACAGAAAATTCTAAACACCCAATGGCAAAATGAAACCTTCAATTATATTTAGTTTGATCTTTTTATGCATTTTAGTCCGTTGTAAAAGTCCGGTTAACAAGGACATTTTTGAAGACGATTTAATTAATTTTAAGCGTGCAGAAGTACAGCTAATCGACAGTTTAGGCACAATCTCTATTTTACTTCCAACCCGCTATGACACAAATTTTATGTGGATCCATGAAAGTGATTGCGGCAAGCCTTGTGATAAACAGAAATATCGGTTTCAACCTAAAGCGCTTCCAATATTTGAGGAAAATGGTTTTATGTATGATAAGCCAACTGACTCTGTTGAGAGCTTTACAATAGTTCATTCAATGGAACATTATGATCATCCGGATGATTCAGCGATGATTTTTGGTAGACACTCATCCCATATACAAAACCTTTTATTCCGATACCCTAAATCAAAATTGGCTTTTGATACAGTCCAAAAAATCGGGGATAGATATTTTTCGATCATGGCGATTGAAAATCCTGACTCTATTATTTCAAAAAAACTGGCAGCAGTAACTACATTAAAAAGTAACGAGATATTTTTTTATTTCGACCTGCTAACCGGAAAAAATGATTCGATTTGCAAAAATTTTATAAAAACCTCTATGACCTCTTTAAAGTCATTTCAAATTAAAAAGATCCCTAAATAAGAGAAGCCGCCCAAAACTGAACGGCCCTCTTTTTTGCTCAACCTTACTATCTGTGAATGCGGATAGTCAACTGTTTTGTTGAATCGCTTTCTTTCTTAGTGACTTGAATTTCTCTTTCTGTTCATCAGTGAGTATGTCCTCGATGTACCTTGCCTGCTCTCTTTGCAATTCCCTCAACTGTTTTGTCCTTTCTTCATCGGTAAGCTGATCATTATTATCGATAGTCTTTCTTTTCATCCTGATCGTTTGGCGGATCTCTTCCAGCTTTGCCTGCTGGCCGGTACTGAGGTCAAGTTCTTTGATAATGTCTTTCTTATTGGGCCTGGAATTATTACCGGCATTGAGGGAATCCGTTTTCTTTGGTATTCTTTCTATCTGTGCTGGGGAAACAATTGAACCGGAAAGTAGAACTAAGATCAGCCAGGGGGTCTTCATGCCTGTAAATTTCATGATGGAATAGATATATATACTCCATCAAAGTTTAATGAATAAATAAAAAAATCCCACAAAGGCACTAAGATCACAAAAAATAAACTTTGTGTACTCCGTGTCTTTGTGGGATATATATCTTCGCAGATATCTTATCTCAAGAACAGCAGCTCCCTGTACTTCGGCAGCAGCCAGAATGAATCATCCACCAGCAGTTCCAGCCTGTCCACATGACTACGGATAGCATCAAAGTATTTGCCTTTTACGTTATCGCAGTAAGCAATGGCTTTTTTGCGGGTATCAGCGATCTCATTGGCTTTCTTCCTTTCCTCGATCATCTTCTCTACGTTATCACCGATCTCGTTGATGTGCTCACTGATGGCTTCCAGTACCTGTTTCTGGTTGGCATATGCTTTTTCAGAAAGTCCTGTCTCTTTCAGTCCTTTAATATTATTGATGAGCACGTTCTGGTACTTTACTGCTGAAGGAAGAATGAATGTTGTAGCGAGGTCACCCATTACCCTTGCTTCGATCTGTACTTTCTTGATGTACGATTCGAGCATGATCTCGTGGCGGGCCTCAAGCTCAGCATGATTATAGATCTCGTTGCTTTCAAAGAGATTTTTTGCTTTATCAGTAACGAATGCATCCAGTGCAGGCGGCGTTGTCTTCACGTTCGCCAGTCCACGCTTAGCAGCTTCTTTTTCCCACTCATCGCTGTAACCATCTCCTTCGAACAATACGGTCTTGCTTTCAACAATGTATTTCTGTATCACCTGCATGATCGCAACTTCTTTCTTCTCACCTTTATCGATAAGTCTATCAACATCTGTCTTGAAATTCTTCAGCGTCTCAGCCATGATCGTATTCAGCGTGGTCATTGAGATCGCACAATTGGCAGAAGAGCCCACTGCACGGAATTCAAACTTATTACCTGTGAATGCAAAAGGCGATGTACGGTTACGGTCGGTATTATCCAGCATCAGCTCGGGGATACTCTTATGAATATCCAGCTTCAGCATGGCTTCGTCCTGCTCATCGAACTTACCGGATACACGGCTTTCTACCTGGTTCAATACCTGTGTAAGGTATTTACCGATGAAGATAGAGATGATCGCCGGAGGCGCTTCATTGGCACCAAGACGATGATCGTTACCTGCACTGGCAATTGATGCCCTCAGCAGATCGGCATAATCATGAACGGCTTTGATGGTGTTCACAAAGAATGCAAGGAACATCAGGTTGGTCTTTGGCGTTTTACCAGGTGCTAATAAATTCACACCGGTATCAGTTGCCATACTCCAGTTATTGTGCTTACCACTTCCGTTAATACCGGCAAATGGTTTTTCGTGTAATAAACATTTCAGTCCATGACGCTTGGCAACCCTTTCCATGATGTCCATCAGCAAAGTGTTGTGGTCAACGGCAAGGTTGATCTCTTCAAAGATAGGCGCACATTCGAATTGTGCAGGTGCAACCTCATTATGACGTGTACGGATGGGAATGCCAAGCTTATAACTCTCCTGCTCAAAATCACGCATGAAAGCGTAAACCCTTTCAGGGATAGCGCCGAAATAATGATCTTCCAGCTGCTGACCTTTTGCGGGTGCATGTCCAAATACAGTACGGCCTGTCAATAAAAGGTCAGGACGTGTATTTGCAAGACCTGCATCAATAACGAAATACTCCTGTTCCCAACCTAATGTTGCAGTAACACGGGTAACATTCTTATCAAAGTATTGACAAACATCTGTTGCAGCTTTATCCAATGCAACCAATGCTTTCAGCAATGGCGTTTTTGTATCCAGTGATTCACCGGTATAAGAAACGAAGATGGTTGGAATGCATAAGGTCTTTCCCTGGCCAATATCCATGATGAAGGCTGGAGAAGAAGGATCCCATGCAGTATATCCTCTTGCTTCAAAAGTTGCTCTCAATCCGCCGCTTGGGAAAGATGATGCATCTGGTTCCTGTTGTATGAGTGCACCGCCGTCAAATTCCTCGATGGCAGTTCCATCAGATTTTAATGTAAAGAAAGAATCGTGCTTTTCAGCGGACAGTCCGGTGAGTGGCTGGAACCAGTGCGTAAAGTGGGTAACTCCTTTACTTTCTGCCCAGGCACGGATGCCATTGGCGATCTGTGATCCCATGTTCCGGTCGATCTTTTTGCCTCCACGGGTGGAAGCTACCAGGCTTTTGTAGGCTTCATCGCTCAGGTATTTACGTGCTACCTGCAGCGTGAAGACATTCTCGTTAAAAATTGAGGCGATCTTACCCAGGCTCTCAACCTTCACTTTTGGAAGGCCTTTTCCAAGGTTGTCCAACGCTTTAAATCTTAAAGATTCCATATTTTTTTTGGTTTAAGGGACAAAAAAACACTAAATACTGATATAAAACAATATTTTTCAGAATAAATTGTAAAAAAAATGGGTAATCTGGGTAAAAAAATTAATATTATTTTATTTTTTAACTTTTAGCCTGCTCAGGTCTATCGAACAGAGCAAAGGAGTTATAATAAGGGGTAGGTAGAGGCTCCGGTAACGGATTATCGAACCCAGGTTAGGTGCTATATAGCCTATCAGAAGAAAGAGAGAGAATGTGAAGCTAAGTGCGAAAAAGAGAAAAGGAGTGTAAGTGTTGTCATCTTTCTTTCTTTGATAAAAAAGAAAAATGAGGAACAGAACCTGGTAAATAGCCAGTTCAATGTTCAACGGAAGCAGGGACCTGACAGGCAGTTCCCATAAATAAGGTCTTAGTAAGAGATGGTTGAGTGATTGCGGTGCATTAGCTGCAAAGCTTTTAAAGCTAGGGTCGAGTATGGTGAGTTCGATCTTTGTATCGGATTCTGGCAGGTTCAGGTATTCTGTCTGTCGCTGCGTGATGACTTCAAGAGGTTTTACCTGTTTAAAAACAGCATCGATATTAAAAAGCAGCAACCCGGTCAAAAGATAAACCGAAGCGAATGTAATTGCCGTATTCCATTTGTATTTTGAAGAAAGGATCCAGGCGATCAATGCAGGTACCAGTGCAATGAAGATAAAACTCCTTATTAGAAAAAGCAGGAGCATGCTTATAGCTATTAAAAGATATCTTTTTATACTGACCTTACTCACGGTCAATGACTGGTGCATTTTATATAAGATCACTGCAAGTAATAAGAACACCAGTCCGTCCTTATGTATGCCTGATGAAAAATAAATGGTGGATGGCAAAAGAAAACATCCAGCAATGACCAGCCATTTTCTTTGAGGATAGATGTTGGTGAACAGCTTATACAAAGCAACATGTCCGAAGAAGACAATGAAATTGAAGAACAGGCTGTTGATATAATAATCACCACGGCTGAAAATATTGAATACAGATACCAGCTTGATCAGGATATTGCCTTTGAGATCATTCCAGAAGGAATTGAATGAATTGAACAATCCTCCATACCCGCCCGGATAATCAGAAGTGAAGATGTTGGTGAAATACTTTCCCGGATCGCTGAGCAGGAGCTGGTATTCTTTCCAGGATTCTGTATTCACATCCCAGTAATCATTGCCGGTACCATAAAAATGCAGGGACATCCAGCCGATCGCAACACCTGCGGCAATCTTTATGAGAAATAACCCGATGATGACCTTATTATCGATCCCTGATCTTTTTATTGCCGGTATCCGCAGCAGTAACCAGCACAGCAGAAAAAGATAAACAGCAAAAAGCAGGTAATTCAAAGTATGAGTTTTCGGTGTGGGAAGATAGTTAAAATATTTGCTTCGCCGGTCATGCTAAAAGATATGAAGTTGTTAGCTTTGCCTTTTAACCCCGTCTTCATCAACATTTATGGAAATAACAGTAAAGACAGCAGCACAATTAAGGCTAACGGAAGAAGAATTCGAGCTGATCAAACAAAAACTCGGACGAACACCGAACTTCAATGAGCTCTGCTGCTTCAGCGCCATGTGGAGCGAACACTGCAGTTATAAGAACTCCATCAAATGGTTGAAGACATTGCCACGTGAAGGAAAGAAGATGCTGGTAAAAGCAGGTGAAGAGAATGCAGGCCTGATGGACATTGGCGATGGTTACGGAGTTGTTTTTAAAATTGAATCTCATAATCATCCTTCTGCTATTGAACCCTTCCAGGGTGCAGCAACGGGCGTTGGCGGTATCAACCGTGATATCTTCACAATGGGTGCAAGGCCTATTGCTTCGCTCAATTCTTTACGCTTTGGAAAATTAACAGAACCAAAAACACAACACCTGCTTGCCGGCGTGGTACATGGTATCGGTCATTATGGTAATTGCTTCGGTGTTCCTACAGTTGGTGGTGAAGTTTATTTTGAAGAATGTTATCATACCAATCCCCTGGTGAATGCCATGAGTGTTGGTATCGTGAAGAATGGTGAAACTGTTTCAGCAACCGCTGAAGGAAAGGGCAATCCTGTTTTCTTTGTTGGAAGTGCAACTGGTAAAGATGGAATTGGTGGTGCAAGCTTTGCTTCTGCAGATATTACTGAAGACAGTGCTGAAGATCTTCCGGCCGTACAGGTTGGTGATCCGTTCCAGGAAAAAAAATTACTGGAAGCCTGTCTTGAAGTGATACAGACAGGCGCTGTTGTAGGCATGCAGGATATGGGCGCTGCAGGCATCATCTGCTCTACATCCGAAATGAGTGCAAAAGGAAAGAGTGGAATGCGTATCGACCTCGATAAAGTTCCAACAAGACAAAAAGATATGAAAGCATGGGAATTGCTTTTGAGTGAAAGCCAGGAACGCATGCTGCTTGTTGCAGAAAAAGGAAAAGAAAAACTGGTACTGGATGTATTTAAAAAATGGGACCTGCCCTGCAGCGAGATCGGGGAAGTAACAACTGATGGCATCCTGCGCTTTTATATGAACGGAAATTTAGAAGCTGAATTACCTGCACATGAATTGGTATTGGGTGGAGGCGCACCGCAAAATTCAAGAGACCATTCAGAGCCAAAATATTTTGAAAAGATAAGATCATTCAATGCTGATTCAGTTCCTGTACCAAAAGACCTGAGGTCAGTTGCAGAACAGGTCATCCAGGTTCCCAATATAGCCAGCAAGCGATGGGTGTATGTTCAATACGACAGCATGGTAGGAACAGTGAATGCTAGCACAAACGGACCAAGTGATGCCGCCATTGTCATTGCAAAGCCAACCAATAAAGCCCTGGCATTGACAACAGATTGCAACAGCCGCTATGTTTTTTCTGATCCATACAAAGGAGCCATGATCGCAGTGGCGGAAGCGGCAAGGAATATCGTATGCAGCGGCGGTCATCCTTTAGGTGTTACCAATTGCCTCAATTTTGGTAATCCATTCGACCCGGAGGTTTATTACCAATTCGTTCATGCAATAAAAGGAATGGGAGAAGCCTGCGTGAAATTTGATACGCCGGTAACAGGAGGCAATGTGAGTTTTTATAACCAGGGACCGGATGGAGCGGTCTATCCTACCCCAACAATTGGAATGGTGGGATTGCTTGATTCAGCCAATGACAAGATGACGATGGACTTTAAACAGGAAGATGATGAGATATACCTGATCGGCACACAAAGGAATGATATCAATTCATCCGAATACCTGCACAAGATCCATGGCATTGAACATTCGCCTGCTCCGTATTTTAATCTTGCAGAAGAATTTGAAGTGCAGCACGAGGTGAAAAAAATGATACACAAAAAACTCATCAACCATGCCCATGATGTAAGCGAAGGTGGTCTATTCATTTCATTGATCGAAAGCTGTTTTAACCGTGACCTGGGATTTGATGTAAGTACCGATAACAAAGAAATAAGACCTGATGCATTCTGGTTCGGTGAAAGCCAGAGCCGTGTCGTCGTTTCTGTTTCGAAAGAGAACAGGAATGACTTTAACATGCTGCTGGAAAAAATGGAGATGACCGTGACCTACCTCGGCACAGTAACAGGTGGAACCATAAAGATGAATGGAAAGGATTGGGGACATGTAAATGAATGGAAAGAAAAATATGAGAATGCCATTGCCAACTTGCTTGCAGGGCATGAAAGTGAACACGCATTAACGGCTCTATAAAAACTATGAATAAGAATTCAACGATAGTGGTCACCGGTGCTGCCGGCTTTATAGGCAGCTGCATGGTAAGTTACCTGAATAAGCAGGGATTTGAAAAACTCGTACTCGTGGATGAATTCAGCGATAAGCAAAAAGAGCTGAACCTGCTGCATAAAAAATTCCTGGTCAAAGTAGAACGGGAAGATTTTTTCAACTGGCTTGAAAAAGGGAAAACAGGGCCTGATCCAATAAAAATAGATTTTGTATTTCACCTGGGTGCAAGAACAGATACTGCCGAGTTCGATTATTCCATTCACCAGCATCTGAATGTAGAGTATTCACAAAAAATGTGGAACTACTGCACGATGAATAATATACCGCTTGTGTATGCATCTTCTGCAGCTACATACGGTGAAGGAGAACTGGGATATGATGATGATCATGACATCATAGAACAGCTTCATCCCCTCAATGCTTACGGCGTTTCAAAGAATGAATTCGATAAATGGGTATTGCACCAGGAAGATCACCCGCCCTTTTGGGTCGGGTTGAAATTCTTCAATGTGTATGGCCCAAATGAATACCATAAAGCAAGAATGGCGAGTATGATCTTTCATTCATTCAACCAGATACAAAAGAACGGTGAAGTGAAATTATTCAGATCGCACAAAGATGGATATAAGGATGGTGAGCAATTACGTGACTTCGTTTATGTGAAAGATGTGATCGCTGTTTGTTACTGGCTGATCGAAAATAAACCGCAATCGGGCATTTATAATTTAGGGACCGGCAAAGCAAGAAGCTTCAATGCACTTGCAACAGCAACATTTGCCGGGCTTGGTCTTGAACCGAAGATCCAATACATAGACACACCTGAAGACATCAGGGATAAATACCAGTACTTCACCGAAGCAACGATGGATAAACTGAAAGCAGTTGGTTACAATGCTGAATTTTATTCTCTTGAAAAAGGCGTTGAGGATTATGTGAAGAATTACCTTACTAAAAACGCTTTCTATTGATCAGGAAGGCTTTATTTAGGCCGGATGCATTCAATATTTCTGAATAATATGTGTTTTTCATAAAATCCCGTCCAAATTTTCTCCTCCCGGATATTCCCCCTATCTTTGCATGACCTTCAAGATTTTACCTCAAATTTTCCTGGTCACATTTATTAACCGCAGCCGGCTTCCCAAAAAATCAGGGAGAGGTTGTAAAATTATTTTTTATGGCTAAGTATATTTTTGTAACCGGTGGCGTTACTTCTTCATTAGGTAAAGGGATCATCGCCGCATCACTCGCAAAACTTTTACAAAGCCGCGGTCTTAAAGTGACCATCCAGAAATTCGACCCCTATATCAATGTTGACCCCGGCACTTTAAATCCTTATGAGCATGGTGAATGTTATGTTACCGACGATGGTGCCGAGACCGACCTGGACCTTGGCCATTATGAAAGATTCCTGAATACACCAACATCACAGGCCAATAATGTTACAACAGGGCGTATTTACCAGACTGTGATCAATAAAGAAAGAGAAGGCGCCTATTTGGGAAAGACTGTACAGGTGATCCCCCATATCACTGACGAGATAAAACGCAGGATGCTTTTATTGGGTAATGAGGGCAAATATGATATCATCATTACAGAGATCGGCGGTACGGTTGGTGATATCGAAAGCTTACCATTTATTGAAGCAGTGCGCCAGATACAATGGGAACTGCCCGAAGAAGACTGCATTGTTGTTCATCTTACGCTGATCCCCTACTTAAAAGCTGCAAAAGAACTGAAGACAAAGCCTACACAGCACAGTGTAAGGATGTTGAGCCAGGAAGGAGTTCATCCGAATATAATCGTTTGCCGTACTGAACATCCTTTAACTGATGACCTGAAGAAAAAGATCGCAAGATTCTGTAATGTTAAGCCCAATGCGGTGATAGAAGCGATGGATGCAGGAACCATTTACGAGGTTCCGCTCAAGATGCTGCAGGAAAACCTGGATGTGATCGTACTGAAAAAATTGCAGATCAATGGATATTCCGCACCCGAACTCAGTAAGTGGCGTGCATTCCTCGATAAATTGAAATATCCTCAAAGCAAAGTGACCATTGGTCTCATTGGTAAATATATTGAATTGCAGGATGCCTATAAATCCATCCTGGAATCTTTCATACATGCAGGCGCCATCAATGAATGTAAGGTGCAGATCATGAACGTCCACAGTGAATTCATTACGGAAGAGAATGTAAAAGAAAAGCTGAAGGACCTCGATGGCTTACTCGTTGCTCCCGGTTTTGGCAACCGTGGTGTTGAAGGAAAGATCATTGCTGTAAAACATGCCAGGGAGAACCAATTACCATTCTTCGGTATCTGCCTGGGTATGCAGATGGCCGTCATTGAATATGCAAGGAATATATTGGGCTGGACAGATGCGCATTCAACCGAAATGGACACCAAGACAACTCATCCCGTGATAGACCTGATGGAAGACCAGAAGAAAGTGAAGAATATGGGGGGAACAATGAGGCTTGGTGCTTATCCCTGCGATATTAAGAAAGATACACTTGCATACAGTATTTACGGAACTGCACATATCAGCGAACGCCACCGTCACCGCTGGGAATTCAATAATAAATACCTACCGGATTTTGAGAAGGCAGGTATGATATCAAGCGGAAAGAATCCTGAGACCGGCCTTGTTGAGATCATTGAATTAAAGGGTCATCCTTTCTTCATCGGTGTGCAATACCATCCTGAATTAAAAAGTACGGTAGAGAACCCGCAGCCCATATTTGTGCATTTCGTAAAAGCCGCCAAGGCATTTGCTGAAAAGCGGGACTCGGTGAAGAACCCATTACTTCAAAGTGAAATGATATAAACCCCTCAATCCCCTAAAGGGGAGGAAGACCAGAGCGAAGATGATGCCATTTTTTGGGGTTAGCTATTTGTAATTCTATTCATCATTGTTGTGTCACTCACTTGTACTGCATACCTTTGCCGAACTTTTTATTCCTGGTAATTGAATATTAAAACCCCTTTAAAATATTACGATCCTCAAAGTCCCCCTTCAGGGGGATTCGGGGGTCGTAAACTCAGCATGTCCGAACTCAACCGTAAATCGGTCGAGGAATTCAAACGCACTGAAAAGATCCCCGTCATTGTGGTACTTGAGAATATACGCAGCGCCTACAATGTGGGCAGTGTGTTCCGTACTGCCGATGCTTTTTTGCTGAATGCCATTTATATCACAGGCTATACATGTATTCCTCCTCATAAAGAAATAAAGAAAACAGCCCTGGGGGCAGAAGAAACGGTTGACTGGAAACACTTCCCCAATGCAACCGAAGCTATACGAACACTAAAAGAAGATGGCTACAAGCTGTATGCAGTGGAACAGGTTAAAGACAGCCTTCCTCTTAACGAGGTGGATTTTAAGGCAGATGAAAAGATCGCTGTTATCTTTGGCAATGAAGTGACCGGTGTTGAGCAGGAAACCATCCTGCAATGTGATGGATGCATTGAAATTCCGCAACTGGGAATGAAGCATTCCCTGAACATAGCTACTGCAGCCGGAGTTGTCTTATGGGAACTCATCAGGCCGCATATACAACCTGAACATTGAGCATTGAAAATTGTTTATTGAATATTCAGATGACCACGATCAAGAAATACCTCTCCCTCGTAAAATTCGCCCATACCATTTTCGCCATGCCCTTTGCATTGATCGGTTTTTTCCTGGGGGCAAGGAATGTATTTTTTCATAGAGGGCAATGGAATCTTAACAGAACGATTGGCTGGGAACCTGATGCACCCGGCTGGCATACCTTAATTTATCCTAAATGGTATCCCTTGCTTTTATTGCTGATGGTCATCCTTTGCATGATCTTCGCCCGTTCAGCTGCCATGGCCTTTAACCGCTGGCTGGATAAAAGTTTTGATGCAAAGAACCCACGAACTGCAATAAGGGAGATCCCTGCAGGATTGATCAAGGCTAACAATGCATTGATCTTTGTTATCATCAACTGTATATTATTCATCGTTTGTACTTTCTTCATAAACAGGATCTGTTTTTACCTATCCCCTGTAGCATTATTCGTTGTTTTATTCTACAGTTATACAAAACGTTTCACCGCTTTATGTCACCTGGTATTGGGTGTTGGATTAAGCCTGGCTCCTATTGGTGCCTACCTTGCAGTAACGGGTAAATTTGCATTACTGCCTATACTTTTTTCTTTTGCTGTATTGTTCTGGGTAAGTGGTTTCGACATCATCTATGCTTTACAGGATGAAGAATTCGATAAAAATAACCAGCTTCATTCCATTCCTGCTGCTGTTGGTAAGACAAAAGCTTTACGAATATCTGAGCTACTGCATCTCCTCTCTGCATCTTGTGTGGTTTACGCAGGTATCAATGGTCATTTCGGTACCTGGTACTGGGTTGGTGTGGCATTCTTCATTTGCTTACTGATCTATCAGCATCTTCTTGTAAAACCCAATGACCTCCGCAAAGTAAATATGGCTTTCTTTACCACGAATGGAATTGCTTCAGTTGTTTTTTCCATCTTTGTTATCTTAGATTTGTTCATGAGCCATGGTTCAGGCATCACAGGTCACGGGGCATGGTCAATTTACCATTGAACTTTGCACCCATTAACAATTAACCAATAACCATTAACAGTTAACATGCCCAGGATCCTCGCAATAGACTATGGTGGTAAAAGAACCGGGTTGGCCGTGACCGATCCGCTGAAGATCATTGCAACCGGCCTGGAGACCATTGATTCAAAGGAACTCATTCCCTGGTTAAAAAAATATTTGTCGCAGGAACAGGTAGAGCTCATCATCATCGGTCTGCCAAAGAACTGGGATGAATCGGATACACATGGCACGCCACTTGTTGAAGCAGCCATCAAAAAGATACAAAAAGAATTCCCGTCTGTTCCGTTGAAAACTGTTGACGAACGCTATACATCCAAAATGGCCAAAGACGCCATGATAGAAATGGGCATGAAGAAGAAAGATCGGAGGGATAAAAAAAATGTTGATGTCATTGCAGCAACTATCATATTGCAGGAATATCTTCAATCGAATGGTTAATGGTTAGTTGTTAATTGTAAAAATTGTTGATAAGAGTTACCTTTGCAAACAGCATGAGTCCCATTAACCATTAACCATTAACCATTAACCATTAACCATTAACCATTAACCATTAACCATTGATTCTCCCGATAGTTGCATACGGTTCGCCTGTCCTTAGAAAGGTTTGTGATGACATTGATCCTGATTACCCGGGATTGGATAAGTTTATTGCCGATATGTGGGAGACCATGTATAACAGCAGTGGTGTTGGACTTGCGGCTCCGCAGGTAAATGTTCCTATCCGTTTATTTGTGATCGATAGTGAGCAGGTGTTCCTTAACCAGGAAGAAGATGAAAAAGATGATTACCCTGATGCGCCGGGTTATAAAGGCGTGTTCATCAATGCACATATCATCAAGCTTAATGGCGAAGAATGGTCTTACAACGAAGGTTGCTTAAGTATTCCAAAGATCAGGGAAGATGTTTACCGCAATGAGGAGATAGAGATAGAATTTGTTGATGAACTTTTCCAGTCTCATACCAAAACATTCAACGGTATCACTGCACGTATCATTCTTCATGAATACGATCATATTGAAGGAAAACTGTTCATCGATCATATCAAACCACTTAAGCGCAAATTATTGAAGCGGAAGCTCGATGATATCTCCAAAGGTAAGATCAAAGTCGACTACAGGATGGTATTCCCGAAATGACCATGAGATGAAAAAGACCTTTCCTGCTTTATTTTTCTTTTTGATCGTAACCAGCTTATATGCCCAGGAAAATAAAGACAGCATCATCAATATCGGTAAAAAGACCATCACATTAAGCGAAGTGGTGGTCAATAACAAGCTGAATATTCCTGCCTTTATCGACCGCATAAAGAACGACACTTCCTTTTACAAGGCTTTTAAGAACCTGCGTGTACTGAATTTTACTGCCATCAATGATATCCGTATGAACAATAGCGATGGTAAGCCAAAGGCATCACTCCACAGCAGGACCAGGCAGGTAAGAACAGGTAACTGCCGCAGGATGGAGACACTGGAAGAGCAGGTAACAGGTGACATTTATGACGAGTACCATAATTTCACTTATTATACAGCACAGATGTATGCGTCACTGTTCTTCACAAAGGATTCTGTTTGCGGCGAGGATAATATTGTAACGGGCAGAGAATTCAGCACTGCAGGCAAAAGCGGTATGGAAAAAAGAAAGGAACAGCTGAAAATGCTCTTCTTCAATCCAGGCAAAAGGATCAATGGACTTCCGTTCATCAGCGATAAGACGGCCATTTATGATGATGATATGGCCAACCTTTATGACATCAGCATCGATATGGGTATCTACAACAATATTAATTGCTACATCTTTACACAGAAAGTAAGACCTGAGAACAGGGGTTCTGTGGTGATCGATGAAATGAAGACCTGGTTCGATGACCAGACCTATGATGTGGTGGCCAGGAATTATACGCTGAGTTATGACGCCGCTGTTTATGATTTCAAAGTGCAGATGGAAGTGGTGATGACAAAATTCGGGGACCTGAGGGTGCCGTCACTCATCCGGTATGTAGGTAACTGGAAAGTTGTTCTTAAACCCAGGGAACGGGGAGTGTTCACCGCTACACTTTTTGATTTTAAATGACCTTTTCGATTTTTTTAACTTTCTGATGCTTAATTTTATCCAATGAAGAAAATTACCAAAACTTACATCTTAATTCTATCAGCTTTTTTCAGCAGCAGTTTATTTGCACAGACCGGCGGCAGGGATTTTAAAGCAGTTGACGATTATGTAAAGGGTCTTGGCCCGCTCGACAGCATGAGTATGGGTACCATCAACAATGTGGTGAGCAATAAATTCGAGGACAAGATGGACAGGGTACGTGCCATCTATGACTGGATAGCCATGAACATCACTTATGATGTAAAGGCTGCCCGTACCAACAATACCAGCAAGAATACGCCAAAGGATGTGCTTGCTACAAGGAAGGCTGTTGGAGCTGGCTTTGCAGCTTTGTTCCAGGACATGTGCAGTGCAGCCAATATCCGTTGCCTCACTGTGAATGGTTATGTAAAGAATAATATTAACCAGATCGGCGAAAAGCCAACGGATATGAACCATACCTGGGCTGTTGTGCAGCTGGGAGAGACCGATCAGCCCTGGTTCTATGTTGACCCTGCCTGGGGAAGCGGTTACCTGGATGCAGACCAGAAAATATTTACCAAATCATTTACCACGGCTTATTTTTTTCCTGAAAAAGCCACCTTCAATATGCAGCATTTTCCTGACAATGATGCCTGGAGATTCGGCGGCGGCCCAAAGAATAAAAAGGATTTTGCCGACCTGCCTTTGATAAAGGTTGCAGCGCTTGAACATGACGTGAGAAAATTCTCTCCTGATAATGGCATCCTGAAAGCTAAAGCAGGCAAACAGGTTTTCTTCACCTACACACTCAACAGCAAGGAGGAAATAAGCAAGGTATCCCTTATCATAGGAGAAAAGAAAAAGCTCCAGCAAAAAGATATTGACTTTGTCTTTACTGGTGGCATTCTCAGTTTCAGCTATAAATTCGATGAAGGAAGTTTTCCTGTAACAGTATTGGTAGATGGAAGAGAACTGGTCACCTACTCGGTTGATGTAAATTAAAAAATAAAAAAGCCCCGGTTAAGGGGCTTTGGTTTATGCTCTTTGCCTTGCCGGCGTTTTCTTCTTTGTTTTTCTTAATGCCGACTGAATGGTCTTGCTCAGGTTCTCATAAGTAGGTTTGGTCTTAACCATTTCTCCATTTATGAAAAATGCGGGCACATCTTTGATACCTCTTTCGATCCCTTCATTCAGGTCGTTCATTACCTGCCAGCCATAGGTTGAATTGATCAGGTCGTCCAGGAAATGTTTATTAACGACCCCTGCCTCCCTGGAATACAATTTAAGACTGGTAGTTCCCAGTTGCCTGCGGTTATTGAAAAGGATATTATGCATCTCCCAGAACTTCCCGGCCTGTGACGCAGCAACAGCCGCTTCTCCTGCCTTCATGGAACGCTGGTGGATCTTTGTCAATGGGAAATGACGGAACTGAAATCTTATTTTACCATCAAAGTCTTCCAGTAATTTCTTCACCACTTCATTTGCCTTTGCACAATCTTCATTTTCATACTCCCCGAATTCCATCAGCGTGACCGATGCCTTGGGGTTGCCTACAAAAATATCCTTTGGAGGAATGATCTCTACCACTTCTTTTGCTCTCATTGCCATAGTGTTTCTCTTTTAATGTTTATTCTTTAATTCTTCTTTTCTTTCAGTTTCTCAGTTTTGCCGGCTTCGTTGCGGAATACCACCGTACCATCGAATACATCCACGAGTACCGGTTTTGTTTTATCGATATCCGCAGCCAGGATCCGCTTGCTCAACTGGTTAACAATTTCTTTTTGTATAAGCCTCTTGAGCGGCCTTGCACCAAACTGTGGGTCATAACCATTCTCGGCCAGGAAATCGAAAACATACTCGCTGAACTGTAAATTGATGCCTGTTTGTGCAACCATTCGTTTCAGGCTGTCGAGCTGGAGTTTGATAATGCCTCTGATCTCCTTTTTCATCAGGGGTTCAAACATGATGACCTCATCGATCCTGTTCAGGAACTCGGGGCGGATGGTCTGTCTTAATAACATCATCACATCCTCTTTTGTTCTCTCAACGATGTTTTCTTTATTGGCCTCGGTGACCTTTTCAAAGTTCTCCTGGATGATCTGGCTGCCCATATTGCTGGTCATAATGATGATCGTATTTTTAAAATTCACCATACGACCCTTATTATCAGTCAACCTGCCATCATCCAATACCTGCAATAATACGTTAAAAACGTCAGGATGTGCCTTTTCAATTTCGTCGAGCAGTATCACACTGTACGGTTTACGCCTTACAGCCTCTGTTAATTGGCCTCCTTCATCATATCCCACATACCCCGGAGGAGCTCCCACAAGCCTGCTAACTGCATGTTTCTCTTGATATTCGCTCATGTCTATCCTGGTCATCATACTGTCATCATCAAACAGGTAATCGGCCAGGGCTTTAGCTAACTCCGTTTTACCCACACCCGTGGTTCCGAGGAAAATAAATGACCCGATCGGCTTTTTGGGGTCCTGCAGACCGGCCCGGCTCCTCCGGATGGCATCCGATACCGCTTCGATGGCCTCATTCTGCCCTACTATCCTTTTGTGCAATTCTTCCTCAAGATGAAGCAGTTTTTCCCGCTCGGTCTGCATCATTTTGGTGACCGGGATACCGGTTGCCTTGGCAACATTCTCTGCTATATCCTCGGCATCCACCTCTTCTTTTAAAAGACGTTTTTCGCTGATACCCGACAACTGCCCGGTATACTCATCAATGATCTTTTGTTGTTCCTGCACCTTACCATACCGTATCTCGGCAACCTTTCCATATTCTCCTTCCCGTTCAGCTTTATCTGCTGCCAGTTTTAAATTCTCGATCTCAGCTTTTGCATTCTGGATCTTTTCAACGATCTCTTTTTCCTGCTGCCATTTTGCTTTGAATGTATCTCTTTCAACAGAGAGATTGGATATCTCTGTATTCAATTGCTTCAGTTTATGCTCATCATTCTCTCTCTTTATCGCTTCTCTTTCGATCTCAAGTTGCCTTATCTTTCTTTCCAGTTCATCCAGCTCTTCGGGCATGCTGTTCATTTCAAGACGAAGTCTTGCTGCGCTTTCATCAATAAGATCGATGGCCTTATCAGGAAGAAAACGATCAGTGATATATCGGTTGGATAATTCAACAGCCGCAATGATGGCTTCATCCTTTATCCTTACATGATGATAGGTCTCATAACGATCCTTCAATCCACGAAGAATTGAAACCGCATCATCAACTGTAGGCTCATCGATCATCACTTTCTGGAAACGACGCTCAAGCGCTTTGTCCTTCTCAAAGAATTTCTGGTATTCATTCAAAGTAGTGGCGCCAATAGCTCTTAACTCGCCCCTTGCCAGTGCGGGTTTCAGGATATTGGCCGCATCCATTGCTCCGTCTCCACCTCCCGCTCCTACCAATGTATGTATCTCATCTATGAATAAGATAAGCTGACCATCACTTGTACTTACTTCCTTCACTACTGATTTCAATCTTTCTTCAAATTCACCTTTATATTTTGCACCGGCGATCAATTGACCCATATCCAATGCATAGATAATTTTTGATTTCAGGTTCTCAGGCACATCTCCATTCACGATACGCATAGCAAGACCTTCGGCAATGGCTGTTTTACCAACACCAGGTTCACCAACCAGTATCGGGTTATTCTTACTCCTTCTTGAGAGTATGTGTAATGTTCTTCTTATCTCTTCATCTCTGCCAATAACAGGATCAAGCTTTCCTGCCCTTGCCATCTCGTTAAGGTTCTTTGCATATTTGTTCAATGCATTGAATTGTGTTTCGGAGGTCTGTGAAGAAACAGTAGATCCTTTTTTCAGGTCCTTGATCGCAGTGATCAGCCCTTTTTCAGTAAGCCCTGCATCTTTCAATAGTTTGGCTGCATTATCAGTTCCCTGCAGCAATGCAAGTAAAAGATGCTCCACGCTTACGAATTCATCTTTAAAGGTCTTTAAGGTTGCTGTTGCCCTAAGCAATACATTATTGGCATCTCTGCTTAATGATTGTGCAGGCTCTCCGCCGGATATCCTCGGAAGCTTCTCAATGCTTTCATCCAGCTTTTCTTCTACGTAATTAACGTTTATGTTATTCTTCTTAAGCAGGAATTCAACAGGTGAATCCTTGTCGTCAAGTAAAGCTTTAAGGATATGCCCGGTCTCAATACTGGAATTACCGGCATTGAAGGCCAGCTGCTGTGCCTGTTGCAATATCTCCTGCGACTTTATTGTGAGGTTCTGTAAACTCATTCTTGATTTATTTTATACCGGAGTCGCAAAATATAAACCAACTTAAATTACAGGCAATTATGACATACAAAAATACCCAGGTCTGCCGCAAAAGCAGGGTAATGAATGCCGGTATGCTATTGTAGCATAGCGACTGTTCGGGGGCTTTTCACCTCCTGTCCCAATGCTTTTGTATTTTTATAAAAATATAGAAAATGACAGGTCTTAAAAAGCAGAAACTGGCTCCCAAAAAGGTTTTTTACCGCAGGTTGTGGAAGAATGTGGTCTTTTCTTTCCTGATCCTGTTCACATGCCTGCTCATTGGGGTATTGGGCTATAAATTCACCGTTCCGGAATTCGACTGGTACGATAGTCTCCTGAATGCCTCAATGATATTGAGTGGCATGGGGCCTGTCATTGATCAAAATATAGTTTTGAGTCACACAGCCAAAGTATTTGCATCAGCTTATGCCCTGTTCAGCGGTGTTGCTTTTATAAGTACGATCGGTATTCTTATGGCTCCTATAGCCCATCGTTTTTTTCACCGGCTGCACCTGGAAGATACATCGGATGACTAATGTCAATAAACATACGGAGATCATCAGGTCCATTGCTGCAGAACTGGGTTTTGATTATTGCGGCATTGCAAAAGCACGCTTACTTGATGAAGATGCCAGGCGTTTGGAAAACTGGTTGAATAAAGGCATGCATGGAACAATGCAATACATGGAAAATCATTTCGACATGCGTATCGATCCATCCAAACTGGTGCCCGGCGCCAGGTCGGTGATCACGTTATTGCTGAATTATTTTCCTGCCCAGCAGCCATCTGCAGCTTCACCAAAGATCTCTAAATATGCATGGGGAAATGATTACCATGAAGTGATAAGAAATAAATTAAATCTTTTCCTTGTGCAGGCAAAAGAACAGATCGGTGAGATACACGGAAGAGGATTTGTTGACAGCGCCCCTGTACTTGAACGCAGCTGGGCACAAAAAGCAGGCATGGGGTGGATCGGTAAGAACGGGAACCTCATCAGCAAACAAAGCGGTTCCTTCTTTTTCATTGCAACGCTTATTACAGACCTTGAACTGAATTACGATAATGAATTTGTAAAGGATTATTGCGGCACCTGTACCAAATGTATCGACAGTTGTCCTACAGATGCGATCCTTCCGGATAAGGTCGTAGATGGAAGCAAGTGCATTTCCTATTATACCATTGAACTCAAAGACGCATTGATACCCGGATCGATGAATGGCAAATTCGACAACTGGATGTTTGGCTGTGATGTTTGCCAGGATGTATGTCCATGGAACCGTTTCTCGAAACCAAATACTGAGATCAGCTTCACTCCCATTCCCGAGATCCTCAATCTTTCCATGAATGAATGGGAAGAACTGACAGAAGAATCCTTCAAAACTATTTTTAAGAATTCACCGCTCAAAAGAGCTAAGTTTGGAGGAATAAAACGCAACCTGAATTTCATCAGCCAGCAGTAATGAACCGGAATATCCTGAAGCTATATAATATCGCCAGCAAACCATACCGGCTTGTCATCGGGTTAATGAGCGGTACTTCACTCGATGGACTTGATATTGCACTATGCAGGATAGCAGGAAGCGGCTCCGCAACAAAACTGGAATTGCTGGAGTTTGAGACCACCCCTTACATTGATGACATCAAAAAAGAGATAAGAAAGGTTTTCAGCAAAAAAGAGATCGATCTTGAAAAGCTCACGCTCTTAAATCCATGGATCGCACTCAAACATGCGGGAATGATCAATTCCTGTTTGAAAAGATGGAAGATAAAGAATGAAGACATTGACCTCATAGCAAGTCATGGGCAAACCATTTATCATGCCCCACAACGCCTGCACCAGCAAAAAGGATTCGGTAATGCCACCTTACAGATCGGTGATGGCGATCATCTTGCAGTTGCAACAGGGATCATTACAATAAGCGATTTCAGGCAGAAGAACATTGCAGCCGGTGGCGAAGGAGCCCCGCTTGCTTTTTATGGTGATCAGCTCTTGTTCAGTAAAAAAGGAGAAGACCGCATTTTGTTGAACATCGGCGGCATCGCCAACTTTACCTGGCTCCCTGGAGATAATAACCATGTTCTATGTACTGATGTTGGCCCAGGAAATACCATGATGGATGCTTTTATGCAGCAGCAATTCCCCGGGAAACATTTTGATGAAGACGCTGCCGTTGCCGGGACAGGAACTGTAAACCGATCATTGCTTGATGCCCTTAAAGAAAATGATTTCTTTGAGCAGGACCTTCCAAAGACCACCGGCCCTGAATTATTCAACCTTAACTATCTTGAACAGGCAAAACAAAAAAGCAATGATCTTTCAATTTCTGCTGAAGACGTTATGGCAACGCTGAACATGTTCACCGCTGAAACGATCGCAGATGCGATAGGCAGCTGTATAAAAAACAAGACTTCCATCAGGATATTCGGAAGCGGCGGGGGGATTCATAATCCTTTATTGATGCAGCACCTGCGCCGGTTATTACCCGGCTGCAGCTTTCATGATACTTCCGAGATCGGCATAAACCCGGATGCCAAAGAAGCAGTGCTGTTTGCATTGCTGGCCAATGAAACTGTTTGCGGAGAACTCCCTGCTTCAGGGAGTACAATAGGGATACCTGCAGTAACAATGGGCAAGATCAGCTTCCCTTCTTAATTCGAAGAAAGGGTATCCATATAATTTTTGAACCTGCTCAATACGGTATCCAGGAACAGCCCTTTCGTTTTTTCCAGTACCAATCCCCTGAACCTGTCCCAGGGATACCACTTCAATCTTTCTTTTTCATACCAGGTAACCTGTACCAGGTTGCTGTCGGGACCAACATTGAATACGGTCACTTTATTCTCTGTTATATTCCTGTTGTTGTACCGAGTGTAAAAAGAAAAGAGGTTCGTATCCGACATTTTATTGAACAGTAATAATTCTTCTTTATCATTTAAGAACCGGGTTGAATCGCCTGATGCCTCGATCCGGCCATTGGTCATTGGCTGGAAGAAAGGATACCATTTTATCCAGCCTGAAGTGGTCTGCAGCTCTTTTAAAACTGTCATCCCGTTCTTATTTACTACAATGGAATTCACTGACCTGATACTCGAGGGAAATAATAACCCTATCAATGTGAACATGCAGAAGAATGCAATGAAACTGAATGCAGCCATCTTAAGATATCTCATACTATTCCCATTTAAAGACCTTTATTGCTACAATATAGATGGCAACACTCCATAAAAGCAGGATGACAACATCAGGTATGTTTATCCCGATGCCGGGAATATAGGTGGTCACATTCCAGAAATGAGCTCCTTCAAACGCAACACTCCGCAACGAAGTATTGAGGTAGGTAAGCGGAAGTATCTTGGCCACATGCTGCAACCATGTGGGAAATGCATCTATTGAAAAGAAAGTGCCGCACAATAAGAACTGCGGCATCGTAATGAGGTTCGCAAACGGCGGTATAGCACCATCGTTCTTTGCAAGACCACTTACAACAAATCCGAATCCCATGAACAATAAAAGGCCGATGAAGCTCAGGAACAGCATTTCCAGCAGGGTTTCAACACCGTTCACCAGCGTAAATCCAAACCAGAAATGACCAACAAGTATGATCACAACCGCTGTGATCATCTGGAATATCACACGGCTGAAGGCTTCTCCCAACACGATATAAGGACGACTGATGGGCGTAGCGAAGAATCTTTTTAAAACAAGGGTGTTCCGCAACCCGAAGAACATGAATGCCACGCCAAAAACACCGGAGCTCAATAATGAAAAGCCCAGCTGGCCCGGAAGAATAAAATCGATGGTCTTGTATTCTCTTACTTCTTCCCTATCCACCGGCTGTCTGTCGGGTACTGCATAGGATGGCCGACCGGCATATTTACTATCACTTACCTTATTTGAAATTGAATTAAGCAGAGATAATAATTGTGGCCATTTATCATCACTCGCATTGGTAGTGCTTAATTGGTAACTGTAGGCAGGTGTATCCACTCCCGTCTTTGATATCTTCAAAACAGCAGCGATCCTTCCTTCTACTTTATTCTTCCTGAGCTCTTCCTCATTTGCAAAGGAAACTATCCTGATCCTGCTGCTCTTTTTCACTGAATCAAAAAAAGCATTACTTGTATCAGAGTTCTTATCGATCACAACTCTATAAACAGGCGCATTGCCACTGTTGCCAATGAACCCAAAGACAATTATGAATATGAAAGGGAAAATGAAACTGAAGACAACTGCTGATGGGCTCCTGAACATCGCTTTCAGGCTTGCTTTGGTAATGGCCAACATTGCTCTTACCTGGCTGTACTTTTGCATAATGCAGTGAATTTTAGTGCATAAAGCTATCTGTAAAAAATTGATTCAGCAAAAATTTGAGGATACCGACAGATGTCGTATATTTGTACGACAAATGTCAGCAAGATGAAAAAGAATGTTCCCAAAAAGACAAAGCCTTATCCACATAAAGATAAGCTAAGAAAGCTGAACGAGCCCGTACCTGTTTACCGGAGTGTAAAGGCTCTCCCCGCTGTAAAGGATTTTACTTATAATGAATTTAAAAAGATCGCAGATAAAGCACCTTTCACCCAGGCAGAATGGGCATCAATACTTCATGTGAGTGAACGTACCCTTCAGCGCTATGCAAAGGACAACAGTACTTTTGCTCCTATCAATGCCGAAAGAGCTCTTCAAATTGCCAAAGTACTTAAGGAAGGAGAATTTACTTTCGGCAAGGTTGAAAATTTCTATGAATGGATAAAAAGCAATCCCTATATGCTGGAAGGAACGCTTTCTTTTGATTCACTTACCAATTATGAAGGCATTCAGAAAGTTTTAACCCAGCTGGGAAGAATTCAACACGGACTTTTCGCATGATCACATACAGGATCAGCAATGCTGAGTACAGTAATGATATCAGTGGCAGCGGCGCCAAACTGGTGGGCTCAAGATGGAACTCAAAAGGTGTTCCGCTGCTGTACACTGCAGAATATATTTCCCTGGCGGTATTGGAGATGCTGGTGAACACGCAATTCAGGAATTATAATATTGCGCTTGACCTGATGTATATAAACATCCCTGACCAGCTGCCTGCCGGGTCGATCGAACTGAGAGGCCTTAAAAAAGACTGGAAGGTGGATATTGATTATACCCGGTTCATCGGGGATGAATTCATCAAGCAGAAAGAATCGCTTCTATTGAAAGTACCATCAGCCGTGGTCCAGGAAGAACATAACTACCTGGTGAATACACTCCACCCCGACTTCAAAAAAGTAAAGATCATTAAAACAAAATCGTTCTGGCCCGATGAAAGGCTTTTCAGCATCTGATGAATAAGATCTACCTACTCCTGGGCAGTAATATGGGCAACAGTAAGAAAATGCTGCTGAATGCAATATCACTGATCGAAAAAAAGATCGGCAAAATGACGAGGTATTCAAGCCTGTATTCAACAGCAGCATGGGGCAATACAAAGCAGCCCGATTTCCTGAACCAGGTGATCATTGTGGAAACAAAACTGTCTCCATCACAAACAATGGATACGATCCTCGATATAGAAAAGAAATTAGGCAGGATGCGAACAGTGAAAAATGCCCCACGCATCATTGATATCGACATCCTGTTTTTTAATAAAGAGATCATCGATGAGCCCCGCCTTCAGGTTCCGCATCCCCGGATACAGAACAGGCGCTTTGTACTTACCCCGCTCAACGAACTTTCTCCAAACTTTATTCACCCTGTATTAAAAAGATCGGTACACCATCTTTTTATTCACTGTCCTGATAAGCTGGATGTGAAAAAGTTTTGATGCTGCGAAAGCGGTTTCCGCTTATTTTGCGGTTCGCTTTTCATAGTGGGTGTTTATAAATATGCTCCCCACTAAGGCACAAAGCACACCAAGAAGACCAGCTTTGTGGTCTTAGTGACTTTGTGGGAAACAGCAACTACTGATTCAGCATGAAGTATAACTTTGTAACCATAGAAGGGAATATCGGCGCCGGTAAAACAACACTGGCGCATTTATTAAGTAAACACTTCAATGCAAGACTGATATTGGAAGAATTTGCAGACAACCCCTTCCTTCCGAAATTCTATGAGAATCCCGGCCAATATGCATTCCCGCTGGAACTTTTCTTTATGGCCGAGCGCTATAAACAACTCAAGGAACTGCTCCAGACAAAGGATATGTTCCAGAGCATCACCATTTCTGATTATCTATTTACCAAGTGTCTTTTATTCGCCAAAGTGAATCTGCCCGAAGAAGAATTCCGTCTTTACCAGAAATTATTCGAGATCATCAACCCTCAGATCGTTCAGCCCGAGATACTCATCTACCTGCATACACCCGTGAAGAAGCTGCAGGAGAACATCAGGAAGCGGAACCGGGAATATGAACAGTCCATTCCCAATGATTATCTTTTTACGCTGCAGGAAACCTATACCCAGTATATCAAGCAGCACAATATCAAAACGCTTTTCGTGGATGCTGCCCATGCCGATTTCCTGGGGAATGAAGAACACCTCAAAATTATCATCGACGCACTGGATAAAGAATATGATGAAGGGCAACATTATATAACTTTGCCGTAATGAGCAACGACAGACTTCCTGAAGAATTCCGGGATTTTATTTTTGCACGACTCTTTTTTGTACTTGGCCTGCGCATGATAACAACCATTGTTATCTACCAGGTATTCCATCTTGCCAATACGTATATGGTTGGACTTGCAGGTCTTGCTGAATTCATTCCTGCGGTTATTGCAGCATTGTATGCAGGTCATTATATCGACAACCATAATAAAAGAAATATTCTTGTCTGGTCATACGTTTTTTATATGCTCTGCGGTATTGCATTGGCATTGGTAAGCCTCCCCTATTTTAAATTATCGAACGAAACGAAGCTTACCGTCATATTCTCAGCTGTTTTCTGTACAGGTATCATCCGTTCATTCGCTGGGCCGGCTGCCAACAGCATGATCGCTGCAATTGTTCCCCGTGAGCAATTACAGAAAGCGATATCCTTCAATTCATCCACGTGGCTGGTATCTTCTATCGGTGGTCACGCTGTTGGTGGGTTATTGATCGCAGCAGCAGGGATATCAAACGCTTACTTTGTAACTGCTGCACTGATAACAACAGCAGCCATCTTCGCATTCAGGTTAAAGCCAAAGCCTCCTGTAAAAAAGGAGCGGGAAGAATCGATGTTCGTTGGAATCAAAAATGGCTTTGCTTATGTATTCAACAACAAGAATCTTTTGGGTGTGATCTCACTTGACCTTTTTGCAGTATTGTTCGGCGGAGCTGTTGCCTTTATCCCTGAGATAGCATCAAATGTTTTGCATACGGGGCCTATTGGATATGGTTTTCTAAATGCAGCAATGGACCTGGGAAGCTTGATCAGTATGGGTATACTCGTGAAATTCCCCATGCGGCACAAACAGGGATTGAAAATGTTGCTGGCTGTCGCCGGTTTTGGTATCTGTATAATCGTCTTTGGTCTTTCTAAATGGTACTGGCTGAGTTTTGCAGCATTACTCATTGCCGGCCTGTTTGATGCGGTAAGTGTTGTGGTAAGAGGAACGATCATGCAGCTCTTTACCCCGGATGAACTAAGAGGCCGTGTCGCTTCCATCAATCTCATCTTCATCAACTCATCCAATGAGCTCGGACAATTCGAAAGTGGTGTAACCTCACGCTGGTTCGGGACCGTTCCTGCGATCATCCTTGGTGGAGGAATGTCAATTGCCATCGTTGTAGCTACCTGGTTTGGATTCCCGAAACTAAAGAAGCTGGAATATTAATTAATCGGCTCACTCAATGATCACTATTTCGTAACTTACCCCTCCACCTGAAATAAAACCTCGCTGGCAACCTTTAAACGTCTTAAACGATTTAAACCTTTAAACGACATCATATGCAACGCAGATCATTCCTCCGCAACAGCAGCCTCACCCTTGCAGGCCTTGCACTATTGAATAAAGATTCACTGGCTTCTTTTATAACGGACCCTGCATGGAAAATAAAAATGCTGACAGATGATATAGGCATCTTTACAGAGAAAGGCGGAACGATCGCATTCCTGCTTACCAAGAAAGGTATTGTAGTGGTGGATTCGCAATTCCCTGATACAGCCCCGCATGTAATAGAAGAATTAAAAAAGAAAAGCGAGAAGCCCTTTAAATATCTTATCAATACCCATCACCACGGTGATCATACTGCTGGTAATATCGCCTTTAAAGGAATAGCAGAACATGTTGTTGCGCATGAGAACTCAAAAGCCAACCAGTTGAGAGTGGCTACCGAGCAGAAAACAGATCCTGAAAAATACCTATTACCAGACATGACATATGGGGCTGATGGCTGGAGTGAAAAGGTTGGAAAAGAAAAGATCAGGACATATTATATGGGTGCAGGCCATACCAACGGCGATTCCATGATCCATTTTGAACATGCCAACATTGTTCATATGGGCGACCTCGTCTTTAACCGTCGTCATCCTTATATTGATAAGGGAGCAGGTGCCAGTATCGCTAACTGGATCGTACTGCTGGACAAAGCAACAACTACTTTTGATAAGAACACCCAATACATCTGTGGCCATTCGGGAGAAGGCTATGATATCCTGATCAAACCAGAAGACCTGAAAGCATTTGGCGATTACCTCGGCAATGTTCTGAAGTTCACTGAAGGAGAATTGAAAGCGGGTAAAACAAAAGACGAGATCCTGAAGGCAAAAGAGATTCCCGGTTCACCTGAATGGAAAGGCCAGGGAATTGAAAGACCCTTAAGTGCTGCCATCACTGAGCTATCAACCAAATAACAGGTCATCTACATCATTTTTCGTTTAACTTTTTTTTAAACTGCTGGTAATACGTTTATGTATCTGCTGCCGTTCAGGGAACCAAAACCCCTGCCATGCAACACCTGATAACAACCCTCCTGCTTTTTTGTGCGCTCTGCTCCAATGCACAATCCGGCGAATTCACCGTTTACAGCAATGGACTCATTTATGACAACAACACAATGGGCCAGCTCACGCATATAGTGGATTCGCTCAATCTCAAATTCAAACGATGTGACCTGACGAAGCAATATTATGCGAAGAGCCAGGCGATCGGCAGGTACATAACTATGGATACGGGTAATATGAAAGCGGCTTATGAAGACATTAAAAACAATATAAGCTTTGAGGATTTCAACATGAAATACAAAGAAGCTGATGACAAAAATGAAATACTCATAGTTAAGTTCCGTTACCAGGACAGTTATAGCAAGAAGTGGAAAGTTGTATTTAGCGGCGAAGCGATGTATGAGCTTATCAACCCGGAGATCTATGTACATGATGACCCATCTATCTATGACAGGTCAATGAAGGGCAAGTGGTTGGCAAAGTATTACGACAGCAGCAATTATTCCAAGGAGAGCCTGTGTGCATTTTATTTTACAACGGAGTTCAGGGCCGAGCCGGTTCCTGATAAATATGCCCGCATGATACTTTATTCCGATTGCCTGGTTGATACCACAGTAGACATATTTAAAGCAAATGCCCAGGATGATGGGACATACTATTCTTTATGAGAACAGCAAAAAGAACAAATTATTGAAGTTACCTGCTCTTAATAGTTACATTAAGCAATATGCCATTCAGCTAAGCAAGAGGGATAGCGTTCCTGCAATTTATGAGAACGAGAGTGTGATATATGCAATTGACAGTATGAAAAAAGCGAGACTCCGGGATTCACTTGCACATAACAGGAAATTCAAAAAACTTTTGGCCGAGGCCCTGGCAGAAGTAAAACAAAAGAACATCATAACAGATGATGAATTTGAGGATTATGTGGCCACTTATATTTCAAAAGCGGAGGCGCTTGAGCTCAAGAGGAACCGAAAGGTGATAGGTGGATGCAGTATGGATCAAAGTCCCCGCTATCATGCCTTGAATATTGCAAAGTTATCGGCAGAAGCCGTGAACTGGCAAGTGTTCCTGCGGGCACATCTTAATATCATGAATGACAGGTTTGAGCGGATGACCGATGGTAGTTATGCCTGGGGCCAGAGAAAAACATACATCAAAGAACTTGAAGAACTGAATATAGATGTACTTGATCTTTTGCTTGGTATCAGCTTAAGCATAGAGAATCCTGTTGAAAAACATTACCATGGAAGTATAAACCGGCTCGGAAGGGCATTGGCAGAAACAAAGAACCGGGTTCAGTTTGAGGAAAAAGTACTTTCAATGATAAAAGATAACGAACTGGATGCCTACAACCGGATGCTCATGCATTATTTGTTCCTTAATTATGTATATTATTTACCTGAAAGGAATGTGAGAATGGAAGATCTTGCAAAACTTGAAGAAGCAGATAAGACCCTGCCCTTCTTTATTTCTTCAAGAATAAAGATCAATAAGAAGAATTTTGAGGATAGGGAAGAATGATCATTTCTCAACAAGTCTTTCCAGCACGAAATAAACGATCGGGCAAAAGCTTGAGTTCTTCAATGTAAGTGATTGCCTTTTCAGGATCACATCCTCATCGGTATAAGGGAACCTGCGGCAATCGGAAGGCCTTGATTCGTAAATAGTACAGAAATTATCTGCACCTAAAAAAGGGCATGGCTTCGACCTTAATACATAATCTCCTTCATTGTCTACATACAGGTAGGTATCAATGAACTCCCCCTCCTTCATTTTCAAATATTTGGCAATACGTTTTATATCGGGCGTCTTGAAACGGGGTGAGTAGTTCTTACAGCAGTTGGCACATTGCAGGCAGTCAACTTTGGAAACCGCCTCCTCATGCAGCCCGGGCAAGGCTTTCAGTACTTTGTTCTTATCCGCCTTATTCAAAAACTGCTTGTATTGTTTCTGTCTGTCGGCGGACCTCTTTTCCCAGTTATATAAGATATTCTCTTCCATTTAAATAAGTTATTACCGGGGATCACCCCTTTTTCCACAGGGCAAATGTACCAAACTAATCAGCGTTAAATCTTGTTATGTTATCGTAAATTTGCGCCACCTAACTGACTCATAAAAAAGAAATCTTAAACTGATATATGAATCTCTTTGAACAACAGCAGTATGAATTCTCTGGCAGGCATATTGGCCCCAATGAAGAAGAAACCGGTTCCATGCTTAGATCGATCGGCGTGGAGAATATGGAAGAACTTATCAGCAAGACCGTTCCGGCTTCCATCCGTTTAAAAAAACCGTTGAAGCTCCCGGTTGCACAAACAGAATTTGAATACCTTGATGAGCTGAAGAAGGTAGCAGCAAAAAATAAAGTTTATAAGACCTATATCGGGCAGGGTTATTACAATACCATTACGCCCAGTGTTATCCTCCGTAATGTTTTTGAGAACCCGGGATGGTACACACAATACACTCCTTACCAGGCAGAGATATCGCAGGGCCGCCTCGAAAGCCTGCTCAACTTCCAGACCATGGTCTGTGATCTTACCGGCCTTGAACTTGCAAATGCAAGCCTGCTTGATGAATCAACTGCCGCCGCCGAAGCCATGGCAATGCTCTTTCATCATAAGAATAAAGGAGATGTGATCACTGCGCCCAAATTCTTTGTTGACAATAATATTTTTGATCAGAATAAGGAAGTATTACTTACAAGAGCCACACCGATCGGTATCGAGCTCATGTATGGTGATTACAGAACTGCATCGCTTGATGAAACCTATTTCGGTGCGATAGTTCAATACCCAAACAGTATGGGCTCTGTTGAAGATCATCGTGAATTCATCAACAGGGTTCACTCAGTGAATGGTTACGTGGTAATGGCAACAGATCTTTTAGCACTTACATTATTAACTCCTCCCGGTGAACTGGGTGCAGATGTTGCAGTCGGTTCTGCTCAGCGGCTCGGCGTTCCTTTAGGTTATGGCGGACCGCATGCCGCTTTCTTTGCAACAAAAGATGAATTCAAAAGAGGTATTCCCGGCCGTATCATCGGCGTAAGCATCGATGCACAGAACAACCGTGCACTTCGTATGGCTTTGCAAACAAGAGAACAGCATATCAAAAGGGAGAAAGCAACTTCCAATATCTGTACAGCACAGGCATTGCTTGCAAACATGGCTGCTATGTATGCCGTATTTCATGGTCCTGATGGATTGAAGAAGATCGCACAGCGTATACATATTTTAACTGCAGCGATCGCAAGATCATTGGAAAGTAATGGTATCAAAGTCATCAATAAACATTTCTTTGATACGATCAGCTTTGAGGTTCCGGATATCAATGCATTCAAAACTGCAGCTGATAAGAACAAGGCCAACTTCTATTACCCGGCAAATGGTACGGTTACCATGTCGATCGATGAAGTGGCATCTAATTATATTGGTGAAACGGAGAAGAACCTGAATGCGATATTCAAAGAAGCTGCATCAGTACCGGTTGTTCTGGCATTTGATGAGGCAGATGCATTGTTTGGTAAGGCAAACGGGCTAAAACGAAATTCAGCCTACTTAACACACCCGGTATTCAATACACACCGCAGTGAAAGTGAGATGATGCGTTATATCAAATCTCTGGAGAATAAAGATCTCAGCCTGAATACTTCCATGATCAGCCTCGGAAGCTGTACCATGAAGCTGAATGCGGCTTCAGAACTTATCCCGGTAAGCTGGCCTGAGTTCAGCAGCATACATCCTTTTGCTCCTGCTTCTCAAACAAAAGGATACCAATACATCATCACCAGGCTTGAAGAATATTTAAGTAAGATAACCGGCTTCAACGCATGTTCCTTACAACCCAACAGTGGTGCACAGGGAGAATATGCAGGCCTGCTTACGATAAGGGCATATCATCAGGCTTTCCAGCACATTGGGATCCTAAGCTTAGAATTCCACGTGGACAAGTTGTCG